>Ga0209541_10000943_pt1 | contig 57816 bp, 62 predicted proteins | sample RifCSPlowO2_01_FD_184027 | JGI IMG/M metagenome (GOLD analysis project Ga0209541, IMG submission 184027) | Groundwater microbial communities from Rifle, Colorado - Rifle CSP2_plank lowO2_0.1 (SPAdes) (version 2) | ecosystem: Environmental > Aquatic > Deep subsurface > Groundwater | place... | reverse complement strand
TCTGCATTACAATATCAATCAGTGCTTTTTCGAAAGTGGGCAGGAGATCGTTAAATTCTTCGAATCCGACGCCCGTTAAAGCCATCATCATTCGATGATTGTTGGAGAGTTTTTTGATGTTCATACGACATATTTTATCAAAAATAGCTACAGGGGAACAGGTCTAATGTGTCATGTGCCATTCCTAATTATCCTCCCAGGGTTTTCTTTTCCGAATTTAACCATTATTCATAATTCGTACTGCATAATTCGTTTTACTTGTATTCCAATTTTTTTCCACGAAATTGTAGAGCTTCATTGAGATTTTTTGCTGAGATCTCCTCGTTGTTATCTAGGTCGGCAAGTGTGCGGGCGATTTTCATTATTTTATGATAACTCCTTGCTGAAATGTTTAACTTTTCGGCGTTTCTGTCTAACTCAGCTTTTATTTTGGGAGGAAGCATTACGACTTTGTTTATGTCTTTCGCTCCGAGCTCACTGTTAGTTTTGTATTTGAGTCCGAGTTTGTGGAACCTTTCCTTTTGTTTTTTTCTGGCTTTTTGAACGCGCTCCCGAATGGTTGAGCTTTCCTCACCGTCTTTCACTTCAGTGCCCAAGGTTTTGTGTTCTATGACCGAAACTTCAGTCCACAAATCAATGCGGTCGATTATTGGGCCGGACAATTTTCTTTTGTATCTCTCAATTTCTATCGGCGCGCACGTGCAAACTCTTCCCTTCACTCCCCAATTTCCGCACGGACAAGGATTCAAGGCGGCAACCAAAATAAAATTAGCCGGGAACTCCGCGGAACCTTTGGCGCGGGAAACTCTGACAATTCTTTCCTCGAGCGGTTCGCGGAGTGTGTCGATAACCCTTCTGTCGAATTCGGGGAATTCATCGAGAAAAAGAACTCCTCGGTGCGCCAGCGTTGCCTCTCCTGGTTTAGGTATCGCTCCTCCTCCAACAATAGAAACATAAGATGCGGTGTGGTGGGGATTTCGCCATGGAGGCATCGTCACAAGTTTTCCTTTTACCGCGCCGGCGATAGAATGAATGCTTGTGACTTCCAGAATTTCTTCAAGTGAAAGCGGAGGCAAAATTCCGGCAAAGGCTTTGGCCAGAAGAGTTTTTCCCGTTCCTGCCGGGCCCCAGAGCGCGATGTTGTGTCCTCCCGCGGCGGCCACTTCAAGCGCTCTTTTTGTTCCCTTCTGACCTTTGATGTCCGAAAAGTCCAATGTATGCTCAAAGCTGATTTCGATTTCTGTTTTTGGCTGGGGTTCAAGTCTTTGCGCTTTTACTTCTTCGTCTTTTTTTCCTCTTTTATTTTCGGATCGCAAATGGCTGATGACTTCATTTAACGTTTTTGCCGGATAAATTGTGATGCCGTCAATCACAGCTCCTTCGATTGCGTTTAGAGACGGCAAAAAAATTTCCTTAAAGCCTTTTCTTTTTGCTTCAGCGACAACAGCGAGGGTTCCGGCAACAGGTCGCAGTTCTCCATCAAGCGACAATTCACCCAAAAATAATTTTCCGATGGGATCAAATTTGATGTCTCCGGAAGCCAAGAGATAAGAAAGTGCGATTGCAAGGTCGAATATCGGCCCTTCTTTTTTGATATCGGCAGGCGCGAGGGCTACAACTGTTTTTTGGTTTTGCTGTTTGGGAGAAGTGAAACCGCTGTTTTTTATTGCCGCTCCTACCCTGTCGCGCGATTCCTCAACCGCTTTATCGGGAAGACCGACAACCGTGAATGCGTTTAGTCCGTTTGAAATATCGACTTCAACATCAACAATGCCGGCCTTGAGTAAGATCGGCTGGGCGCTAAAAGTTTTTGCGAAAGCCATAATTTTAGGGTTTAGGGTTAAGCGCTTAGCGTTTAGTGAAATTTGCAAAATTCTTATGCAATAATTTATTTTTACCTGCACGCTTTACGCTAACCGCTGTACGCTACTTCATATGCTGTTTGCAGGTTGTGGCGGCAGGATTAGCCAAGAGACGATCCTCCTCGATTTCTTCACTTCCGACTTCACAAATACCGTAGTTACCCTTTTCAATCTTTAACAGGGCCTGCGCGAGCTCGTTATAGCGAATTTCAAGCTGTTTCAAAATAGCAGTGTTTTCTTCATAGGCTTCTATGCTGTCGGCAACCTCGTTATCATCAGCCGCCACGATATCCATTTTCTCCGGCAATGCTTCCCAGTCCGCCGGATTGTCAGGGTTTTTTCGGCCGATAGTTTTAAGTTCGGTTTCTACCCTTTTTAGTTCTGTTTCTATCAGTTTTTTAAATTTTGTTTTGTCTATCATCTCACTATGATAACCCATGGAAAAACCAATGCAATACTTTTGCCTTTAAAAAACGGAGCTTTTTTCTAGTTCTCAATCAATTTTGTCGGGACAATTCTGCTCGCGTTTACGTTTCCGGTAATTAAGATAGTCTCGTTGTCGGTAAAAATATACATCAAAATTGTATTTCCCGAGGCGTCTCTCAAAACCCTAGCGTCCCTATTGTCAATAACGAGATCAGCAAAACCGTAGCGAAAACTTTGGGTTGTTGAACTCTGCGGGGGTAGAGAGTTTTGCGGTATCGACAAACCGAGGATATCGCGCAAATCGTTTTCCATGGTCTTTTCCCAGCGAAGCATTCCGCTTGAAGCACCGCCGTAGTATCCGGTTTTTAAGATGAGAAAGCGGGCTTTGCCGGCGATTGAGCCTAAAGCGAAATCATTTTTTAGAGAACGTACCAAGTCATCAGGCGGATACACGTCGATTCTTTCCAAAAATTCTCGACTTGTGAGGGGTGTTTTAACGCCATCCTTTTCTTCTTTGTCTGTATAAATGACTAAAAATTGCTCGTTTTGCTTTAGCCCTGTTGTCAATTTTTCAATGGCCGCGTTTTTTTCGCTTGAGCCGATAGAGATTCTTTTTTCTGTCACGTCAGAAACGAACATGGCTTTTGAAGTTGCTGTCCCGGTATACCCCACATTTGAGTCGTCTTCTTTTCGGCCAAAGGCTAACCATAAAATAAGAAAGCTTAAAGTTAGGAAAATCGCTACGGCAGAAATAATAAGCACGGCCTTTCTGGATCTTTCAGGATTGTCGATGTTGGTTTGAAGAGTGTTTGTCGTTCTCTGACTTTCCGCGACAGCAATATCTGCCAAGGTTTTGCCTTCCTTTTTAATATACTCGGCCACGTCAGATTTGTAGGTATGTATTGTCGGAACCTCTCCAAGATTGGAAGGTTTGGGTACTTCCGGTGTTGGTTGTTGTGGTATGTCGGGCATAATAATTTAAAATTAAAAAATCAAAATGAAAAATGACCCGCCTGCCATCGCACCAAAGCAACGGCAGTAAGCAAATCAATACTATCTGAATCGTATTTCGTTTGTGACATTGGGTTGTTTGTTGGCTCCGGCTTTGGCGGGCAGGCAATCCAAAATGGAAAAATTGAAGACGTGTAAATTTTATCAGAAAATCTGAGTTGATGCCCGTAAACTTGACTAGATAGCGACAGTATGTTTTTCTATCACTTAGAAAATACCCAAAACCATGGTGTGTGAAATAGAAAGCAAGGTAACTATGGAAGACAGAGAAATCATTGCACGGGAGGTTGTTAGGCTTCGTAAGAAAGGTTTGCGTAATCACGAGATTCAAGAAAAACTCGGATTAACCGAAAGTGGTTTATCTGAGATGATTATGCGTCTTATTTACGAAGGAAAAATAACACGGCAGTTTGGAAGTAACTTTAGGAGAAAGGAAGTTGAAAAACGCGGTAAGCAAATTGCTAAATTGCGCCAAGCCGGGCTTACTGACAAGGAGATTGCCGAAAAAGTTGGCATAACGGAGACTACTGTTAGCGAGTATGTTCGACAATTAGGTTTACCTAAACGTCCCAGTAGCCATTACTACCGGCAACCAGAAGAGTCGGATGAACAGGAAGTTGTAAGGATGTACAAAGATAAACGGACAGAAGGCGAAATTGCCCAAAATCTCGGGTTGTCGCCTCGCAGTATCAGGTACATCATCCGATTTTACCGTTTTGATTTGAAACGCCAACGCACAGAGGCCATACTTTGCATGAGAAAAGCCGGCGCGTCCCAAGCAGAAATTAGCAGATCTCTCGGGGTTTTGGCCACGTATGTTTACCGGGTCCTAAAAGAATTTTTTGGGAGTTGAAGATATCACCTTGAGCCGTTAGCTCAGGGTGTTTTTTTGTTAAAGAAATTTGACAGAGGCACTCATTTTGTTGACAGATTCAAAATTAAATGCATAATTCGGCACAGAAAAACGCTCTGAAAATCCGGCAGTTAAGCTGGCAGAGCATTTCCACGATAATGAAAGTAAAAATATTTAGTGATGTGGCCGCTGAGAATCCACAGACTATCGAGAATGAAATGAACGATTTCTTGTCTCGAACGGACATTGAGATTGTGACGATTACTCAATCATCGGCTCGACTCTCAGGTGTGGTTACTGTCTTTTCAATTTGGTACAGAGAAATTGGATTGCCAATGGGCATCGAGTAACTAGAAGACTTTGAATTACGAAACTCATTTTCTCTTTGAAATCCGAGCCACGCTAAAAACAGCTGAAGTGTCAGCTTCGGTCAAAATGCTTTCTTCTCAATCAACTTTAGCCGGCCAGACAATAGGCCAGCAGAGAGTAAACATAATTGGCGATCATACTTTTTGGAGAGCGCGGTATTGAAGTCACGAGGCCGAAGAACTGCTTCAGACTCCGGAAATTCAGTTCAATCCTCATGCGCAGGTTGTAGAGATGGTACTGCCAGTCAGTAATCAGTTTTTTCATGTTCTTGCGGACAGCAGTGAAAAGGATTTTCTCATTTTCTTTATAGAAACTGGAGCGCAATTCTTCCGAGACGTACCCGGCATCGGCCAGAAACACACCAGCCAAATCACTGTTCAGATTCTGGAATTGGCTGCGGTCATCTTTGTTGGCCGGGGTGAGAGAGAAGGAGAGAATCTTTCTTTCCGAATCCGTGGTCATGTGCAGTTTGAGGCCGAAGTACAGCCCTTTTCCGGAGTGTCCCCACACTGCCAGTCCTTTCATCACTCTGTTTTGGTTTGCATTTTTGTTGAGGCAAACCGGGATGTCCGTGGAATCTGTCAGTTTGATCTTGTCGGCACATTGGCGGTTGAAGGCACAAATAGCTTTGACAATGAGAAGGGCGAGGGGTGCGAAATGGTTGAAGTTCTCGGAAAGGGTTTTGTAGGAACACTTGGGTTCTGTGGATTTCCAGAGAGCGACCTTCGTAGCTATCCCAGAGACTTGCTTCAAAATGGCCAGGGTGATGATTTCAATGATGCTTAATGCTAACGGTCGACCTGTTGTCTTTTCGTGCTTTGAAAGTTGAAGTTGATTGTAAAAGAAGGTGACATTTTGTTCTATTCCGGTGTATAGTTTTGTGGTAGTCATACTAGTAACGGCGCTCCGAAAGGGCGCCTTTACTATTGTATCAAATTGTTGGGTTAAGGGGTTTCGTAATTCAAAGTAGAAGAGTCTTGGGTGGAGGTTGTCAGTTCAAGCAAATATTTAAACAGCACCGCCGATTCGCGAAGCCCGCCCGAATGTACTTCGGTACGGGCGGGCGAATCGGCGGTTTTCTCATTCTTGATTCTCAATTCACGATTCTCGATTCTACCTTCTGCGGTGATCAAATCTCGGCGGTCTTGGCGAACGGGGCTTCCCTTCGGCATCGGGCGCCTTTTTCTTAGCGAAATCAGCGTCAGCTTGTTTGATGGAAAGTTTGATGCGGCCGGTTTCATCAACGTTTATGACAACTACCGGAACCATATCGCCCTCGCTTAGAACATCGCCGACATTTTCCACTCTGAAGGGCGCAATTTCGGAAACGTGCACCAATCCTTCGGCGTTCGGCCCAATTCTTACAAAGGCTCCGAAGTCAGCAATGCGAACAACTTCGCCCTCGAATTTTTCTCCGACTTTGTATTCCTTGGTCATTCCCTCAATAATGGCCTGAGCTTTTTCTGCCGATCCGTTTTTGCCTGTGATAAACACTGTGCCGTCGTCTTCGATATCAATGCCGTCCACTCCTGTCGTGTCGCGGATTTCGTTGATGGTTTTTCCGCCGGTGCCGATAACCAAACCGATCTGGTCCGGTTTAATTTTGATAGCAATAATTTTCGGAGCATTTGGGGAAATGTTGGCTCTTGGCAAAGCGATCTCATTCTCGATAACGTCCAAGATCCTCTCTCTGGCGCTTTTTGCTTTGACGAAAGCTTCGGCCAAAATGTGAAGCGGTATGCCATCCACTTTTACGTCCATTTGAACGGCGGTTATTCCCTTTCTTGTGCCTGCAACTTTGAAGTCCATGTCTCCGTGGTGGTCTTCGGGTCCCTGAATGTCTGTCAAAACTTTATATTTTTTATCCCGAGCGTAGTCGAGGGACATCATAAGACCGGATGCAATGCCTGCAACCGGAGCGCTAATCGGCACACCGGCGTCCATGAGCGAAAGAGTTGATCCACAGACACTTCCCATAGAAGTCGAACCATTTGAAGAAAAAGCTTCAGAAACGATTCTTATGGTGTAAGGAAAACTCTCTTTGGTCGGCAAAACTGGAATTAATGCTTTCTCGGCCAAAGCGCCGTGTCCAATGGCTCGGCGATTCATGCCTCCTAAGCGACCCGTTTCTCCTGTTGAAAAAGGCGGGAAGTTGTAGTGGTGCATGAAACGCTTTTTTGTTTGATATTCCATTCCCTCGACAAGTTGGGCATCGCCCGGACCGCCCAAGGTAAGTGCGGAAAGGATGTGAGTTGCTCCTCGGTAAAAAATGCCTGTGCCGTGAAGAATTGGAGAAATGCCTCCAGCTTTGGCAAACAAAGGTCGCAAATCGTCGAATCCTCTTCCGTCAGGCCTGCGGTTATTTCGAATGGCCTCTTCGTGAAGCAAATCATTAACTTCGTCTTCGAAATAGCGGTCAGCAATATTTTTGTTCGCTTCAGGCAAGTTTTCTTTTACTGTTTCGATCCATTCATCCTTAAGATCGTGCAGATTTTTTGAGCCGGGCCCGCCGAACATTACTTTATCGAGACGTGGCTCAATTTTTTCGGCAAAAAGTTTTTTTATGTCATCCGGAGTTTCCGGTTTTGCAATTTCGGTTTTCTTGACGCCCTCAGCCTTAATTATTTTTTCTTGAAACGCCTGTATTTTTTCAATTTCCTCACTTGCCAATTTAAGCGCGGCATTTACCACCGATTCGTCAGCCTGTTTTCCGCCGACTTCTATCATGTTTATGTTGCCGTCTTTTCCGCAGGCTACGAGATCAAGTTCGTAAGTTTCCGCATCACGAACAGGATATGTTGGGCTGACTATGAATTTATCATCACCGACATTTTTGCCGATGCGAATGGCCGAAACCGGGCCGTTCCAGGGGATGTTTGAGCATCCAAGAGCGAGTGACGCGCCGATGACGCCGAGAATATCGGGGTCATCTTCCCCGATTGAAAGCACTGTGGCCACAACTTGGACCTCATTTCTGATATGACTTTCAAAAAGCGGTCTTATCGTGCGGTCGACGATTCTTCCGGAAAGCACAGCTTCGTCGGATGGCCTACCTTCCCTTCTTACAAACCTGCTGCCCTGGATTTTTCCCCCAGCGTAAAATCTCTCTTCGTAATCTACCGTGAGAGGAAAATAATCTATGGCATCCCTTTCCGAACCCATAACCGCGGTTACTAAAACTACGGTATTGCCGTAGCGCATGATGACAGAGCCGCTGGCCTGTTCGGCCAAATCGGTAAACTGTACAGTCAAGGTTTTACCTCCAACCTCCAAGGAGTATTCTTTTGTTTTCATAATGCAACTACCAATATACGAATGATACGAATCTTAGCGAATGTATACGAATATACTGGCGGAGTGATTTTCGGGCTTGCCCCGTAGTGAATTCAACGGGACCCGGTAAAATAGAAGCTTCAACTCTTGATGGTGTTCTCGCTTTTTTCAAGCCCACTATCAAAAATTGAATTCTACTACGGGGTTTTAATCCGCCTCCGGCGGACTATCCATCCGAAAACCACATTATTTATAATTGAAAATGCAAAAATCAAAATGCAAAATTACAATGTAAAAATGCAAAATGAAGAAGATTTTCAAGTGTATGATAGCAGAAAATTATAGTTTCGCCAAATTTGACATTTCAAGAGATGTGATATATTTTTCGTTTAGAAAGTCCGACAAATTATGAAAAAAATTCTTACCGCTAAACAGGCCCGTGCTTTAACTGTTCGAGCCCAAACCAAACAGGCATTAAAAGAGAAACAGAACGAGGTCAGAGTTTCTGCCGAGTTGGTCAAGCTCAAACACGATATGCTCATTAGGGCGAAAAAAAAGTTTCCGAGCTGCCTTCTCGAGGTTGAGAAGGAGGTTAAAAAGGGCAAATTTGAGGCCACTATAATGGTTGCTAGGGACCAGCGGAGCGGAAGCGAACCCTGGGTTTATTTTTTGAGTCGAGAATTGTGCTTGTTGTTTGAGAAGGCAAAGTACAAGACGGAGGTGATCACTGAACGCGAAGACCCCGTCGGTAGCGATCCGATGTTCCCCTACTCAGTTTTTTACACGTATCTTAAGGTCACCTGGTAACGGCGCAGAATTTCTGTGCTGTTTTTTTATTTATAATCTGCTCAAACCAGGTTTACGTAACAAACTGGGCGGGAAGTCTCCGGCTACATTTTAACGTTGGTTTGACATTGGCTGCGGGTTAGTTGACACCGAAGACGATTGGAATAAGAATGAAGAAAGTATGAAATCTTCTCGTTCTTCAAGCGGACCCTGCAGAAAAAGTCGAAATTCTTCAAAAAATACGCCTGAAAAAGTCGTGCCAGCCTCCTACCTTACGCAGGAGGAATTCGATGCTGATCTCGGACCATATGATTCGGTGGAGCCTGGGACAGCCGACCGCTATGTGTCTCAGGAAATAAATTGTGGTTTTAGTATAAGGACTATGCGATTCGCCAAAGGACAAGGATGCTGACGCCCTTGTCTTTTTTGATGCATTTAAATTTATCGGAGCGCTAAAATGGCCGTGCTTGCAACGGCGGCGGTTTCGGCGCGGATTATTTGGCTCGGCCACTTCCACCCAACATTTCCCAGGCAAACAGAAAAAATTGTCTAAACATCTCCGATATTGAATTAGATTCAATGACGACACAGTATGCGTCTCTTTCGGAAAGCGAGAAGAAGGCCATTTTATTTCCGTAGATAGTGACTGAGCTCGTGAACGGAAATTTATCGGGTAAAAAGCGTACCTCGCGAAGTTCGTTCGACTTCAGATAATCTGCGGCATGATAAGGCAGTATGAGTTCAGTATAAACTCCCAACTTTTCGCGATCTTTCAACCAACTCGGAAAATATTTCGGCAGGTATTCCATCAGATCGGGCTGAGATGTGGCGTATATTCGTTTTATTTTCTGATCCCTCAGCGTTTCAAGAATATTTTCGAGGCCTGTTTTTACGCCCTCTAAACCTACGAACAGTTTCGCTACTGGGGCATCGAGCGGCCTTGACGTGAGGGCTCTGATTTGCGGCATAATGTCCTGAACGATGCCTTCCTTTTTCCTAAGCAGATGCAAAAGTCTGTTCGGACTTTCAGGCGAAAAATTGGCGACGTTATTTTTTCTGGACTGGGATACAAAACCTTGTTTTGTCAGGGATTCCAATGTCACATATACAGTAGCTCTAGGAATTCTTGTACTCTTGCTGATCTCAAATGCAGTTGCCTCGATCTGTTTCAAAAGAAAAACGTATATTTGGGATTCGTTTCTAGTAAATCCGTACTCTTCTAGAGATTCGATTATTTCTTTATTGTCCATTTTTATGACAACACTTATCCAGTAATATTATGGCTAAGTCTAAACATATTTAGCCATTTATGCAATTACATAGTCATATCTTCTGACAATAATTGACACATCTGGTATATTCTTGTCAGATTCAGTGAAGGGTTCCTCAAAAAACAATGGCTTTAAGTAGGCCCGAAGCACTTACTTTTGGAAAAGTAAATGAACGGGGAAATGTGTCAGTCACCAGTAAGGAGAATATATGAATCCACAAGTTGATGTGGTAGTCGGGCTTGCCTGCAATGCAAAATGCGGATTTTGTGTACAGGAGTGTACACGAAAGACCGTGGATCAATTTTCAATCGAGAAAATATCCACCGCCCTGAAGTTTGTGCATGGCAGGGGGGTTCATCGACTGGTCATCACCGGCGGAGAGCCGACACTCGATGGGTATGCAAAGCGGACGTATTACACACTACTTGTTGCCAGCGAAATCGGCAGCTGGGAGTTCAAGGCCGTTTACACGAACGGAACTGGACTTCTGGAAGACGTGGTGAGACCTTGCATGATGAAAGCCCCAATGCCCCGTGTTGGCGTGTTGGCCGAAGCGGGTTTGACCGACGTCAACCTGTCTCGGCACCATTACAGCCACAAAGAGGCTGCCGTGGTGTTCGGAATTCAGATACCCACGGCTGAAGATATTGTGCGGGCAGCACAAATGTTCGGGGTCAATGTGCGGCTCAACTGTAATCTCATGCGCGGTTGCGTAGATACATTTGAGCAGATGTGCACTTACCTACTGTGGGCGAAATCGTTAGGGGTAAAGGATGTTTACTTCCGGAACCTCTTTCGTTTCGCACAATCTGACCTTTACGATCCCCGCGAGTTCAACACTCGCAATGTTCTGCAGTTCACACAGAATCATTCTGTAGACTTTGAGAGCTTACTCGAGAAAGTTTATGGGAGTACTGACTTTGTGTTGACCAAACAGCGTTTGAAAAAGAACGAAGGTCATGGAACAGAAACCGGATTTCTGTTTCAGAATGCGCTCCCTGTGTATTTTGCCGATTTAACGATTGGTAAAGAACGACCTGGGGCAGGAACATATTGGGTTGTAATGCCGAACGGCTATCTGTATGATGCGTTCACCAGTGAACAACATCGTATAGACGTCCCGCTAACGCAGGCAGGCACTCTACCCGAAGGACGGAGCTAACCTTCGAATCAGAAGCTCCAATTGTTGTCACCTTTTTACAAGCGTGAGCGTCGCGTGCAGCGCGAGGCAGAGCGACTGCCTTCAAAAAATTGTCGCAATGAAAGGCTCGGTTCAATCCCGGGCCTTTGTTATTGGAGCAATGTGAACGATATGGCGGCGAACTCCTATTTGTCCGTGTATTGGTGAAGGACAGAGGCTACAAGTGTTTGGTAGGGTATGCCTTTTTCAGCAGCTTTGGCTTTTAATTTTTGCAAATCGCGTTCAGATAGTCGGATGTTGATATTTTTTTCGCGGTTAAGAGAGGCACGCGCAAAAGAACGCAGACGCTCGATCTCCTTTTTTACGCCGGGGATAGATTTGAAGTCATCTCTTTCCACAGCATCAAGTATTTCTTTTTCTTCTTTATCAAGTTCGTAATACCTCATGTATTTTTGGTTACCCCTGTAGCTATGTATTCCTTAAGAAGAGACTGATAAGGTATGTTCAATTTGTTGGCTTTTTCTTTTAGGCGTACTAGCAAGTGTTCGGGTATGCGGATAGAAATTGACCGAGTTGACGGTTTAAGATTCGAGAACGAAACCTTTTTGAAGTCTTCGGGTTTAAAATTTTGGCTCAAATCAAAATTGGCCCAGAATTCCCGTTCCTGGTCTTCGTTTTTAAACGGTTTATTTATTTTTTTAACTTTATTCATATAGTTTCTTTTCTTTTTTATTAATATCTCTTGCGGAAATGACGCGTATTAGGCTTTTTCGTTTGGTGAAAATGATAACGAGCACTCTAGTTCTAATTGTCGCCCCCAATAATATATAACGCGGTTCGCTTTCAGAATGTTTGTTGTCCAAAAGAATTTTCTTTTTCGGGTCGAAAAACACCTCTTCGCATTCTTGGTCTGAAACAGAATGTTTAAGCCAATTTTTTCCAGAGTTTCCTCTATTCCACTGGAATCCAACGACATCCTTCATTTTTCTATTGTATATACTACTCTACACAAAGTCAATTAAGAAATTATGGAGAAATCAGAGGAGCATTAAGGCTGAGGCTGAGATGGCGGCGGTTTCGGCGCGGAGAGTGGCGTTGCCTAAAGAGAAGATTTTTACGCCACGCTGTTTGAAAAGCTCCAGCTCTCTTTCGCTCCAACCTCCTTCGGGACCGATGAAGACAGAACATGAATTATGAATTATGGCCGATGAATTATGGAGGGGGGAACCGGAGGCATCGAAGACGATGGAATCGTTTTTGGTTCCGGCCAAAGCGTCTTCTAGCGTTACAGGTTCATGTATTTTGGTAATGAATGCTCTGCCCGATTGCTCGGCCGCTTCTTTTCCTATGACCCTCAATCTTTCAATGTTGAGATTTTTCTTTTCGCTTCTCTCTGCAATCAAGGGTACGAATTCTTCCACTCCGAGCTCCGTACATTTTTGAACAATCCATTCAAAATTATCTTTTTTAATTACAGCTTGGCACAATAAAATTTTTATTTTCTGTTCGATTTCACTTTTTTTCTTGCTCAAGATCTCGATAACCGCTTTATTTTTCTCCAGTTTCAAAATTGCCGCTTCATACTCAAATCTCGAATTATCGAGAACGATCACTTCTCTTCCCTCTTCCATGCGAAAGACATTGTTCCATTGATGAACTAGGTTTTGATCTTCAATTTCTATTTGGTTTCCCGGGGTGTAGTTTTTTGGTTCTTCGGAAATAAAAAATCTATGTTTGCGCATGTTGGAAGTTTAAAGGGTAAAATGTAATGCGTAAAGTATTTAAAAACCCGCCGAAGAGGCGGGGGTGGAAATGTGACAGGGGTTCGTTTGCCGGGAGAAACAATTTCTAACGATGCCGGTAGTGGTGACCTCTTCCTCCCCAGTGGTGATGATGGTGACATGTGACCGTCTCGCACGCGCTAGATAGTCCTAAAATTAACGCCAGCAATGCTAACGAGATGAACTTTTTCATAATATAAACAGCCAAATGAAAGATTAAACAAAGTTTTGTTCTTGTCAAGATGATGTAACGGGGTTATACTGTCCGCGTTAAAAACGATTAGCACTTAATCTTATCTACATGAATTTAATACCAACAGTTATAGAGAAATCTCAATTTGGAGAAAGAGCTTATGACATTTATTCCCGCCTATTGAAGGAAAACATTATTTTCCTCGGCGGTCCCATCGACGACGACACAGCAAACATTGTGATAGCCCAGCTTCTATTTCTTCAGTCGGAAGATCCCAAAAAAGATATTTCCCTTTACATAAATTCGCCAGGAGGCTCTGTTTCTTCGGCCATGGCAATATTGGATACAATGAATCATGTTAAGAATGACGTTTCCACTGTTTGTGTCGGTATGGCGGCAAGCGGTGCGGCCGTACTTCTCTCTTCGGGCAAAAAAGGCAAAAGATATGCCCTTCCCAATTCAGAGATCATGATTCACCAGCCTTTGGGGGGTGCCCAGGGTCAAGCGACTGATATCGAAATAACTGCCAAGCAAATACTCAAAATAAAACAAAAGCTTAATAAGATATTGTCTTCAAATACCGGCCAGACACTTGCGGTAATAGAGCGGGACGTTGAGCGTGATTATTATATGGACGCTGAGGAGGCCAAAAAGTATGGAATAGTAGATAAGATTTTGTCTTAAGAACTGAAATTTATAGAAAGATTAGAAAACGGGCAACTTTTTAAAAAAAAGTTGCCCGTTTTCGGCGTTTTTTTCATTGCGACACAAATTTTTTAGCGTGTATATATAGACATGAGGTCGTCTTGCGCAAGAGCCGCGGATGTTCTAATATTGCAGTATTAATATTTATTATATGATTTCGTTTCTTCCCTACAATTCATTTCTCGGCATGAAAGGCACAGATCCCAAAATCCGTCTGTTTTCTACTGCCCTAAATCAAAAAATTTATTTTCTGAGAAATAAGCGTATCGAGGGGCGAAGTCTAGAAAAATAATGAGTGAAGCGAATATATTTTTCAGACCCCGTTAAGTGATTTCAAATTTCCTAAAAGAGATATGTACTACACTTACGTGTTACGCTCTAAAAAGGATAAGAAGTTCTATACTGGATATACAGAAAATTTGAAATCAAGATTTGAGGAGCACAGTAAAGGTTTGGATAAATCTACTAAGAATAGGAGGCCCCTAGAGTTGGTGTATTACGAAGCTTGCAAAGCCAAACGTGATGCCATCCACAGAGAAAGATATCTTAAAACCTCGCACGGAAAACATTATCTCAAAAATCGACTCAAATCTTACTTAACGGGGTGATGATTTTTATACTCGCACAGGCTCGTTAAAAATCAATCATGTCATTAAAAGTCGTTTTCCTACTTCTCGGCGCGGCCTTAGCGGCGGGTGTTGCTGTGGGTTATTACCTGCGGCTCATTATTGCGCTCGGGAAACGCGGGTCAATGGAACTTGAGATAAAGGAGCTTATGGTCAAAGCGCAGGAGGAAGCAAAGAAAATATTGCTTAGCGCGGAAAATCAGGCGGCAAGCACTCTCAAGGAAGCCAGAGTGGAAATTAAAGAAAAGGAGGAAGCAGTAAAAAAGAATGAAGATCGTCTTATCAAAAAAGAGGATCTTTTGGATCGGCGTCAGGCTGATGTTGATAAACAGATCGAAGAAGTGAAGACAAAAATTGCTGAAGTCAAAAAAATCAAAGAAAAAGTCGATCAGATGGAGAAAGAGAAACGGTCTGAAATTGAGAAAGTTGCCAGATTGTCGGAGGAAGAAGCAAAGACCGAGTTATATTCCGCCATTGAACGAAAGCATGAGGACGATATTCTAGCCCGAATGCAAAAGCTAGAGAGAAACGGAGAAGAGAGACTTGAGAAAAAAGCTCAAGAAATATTAACCACGGCCATCCAACGCCTCGGAAACTCTGTTTCCCCGGATATTCTTACCACCTTCGTTAATATTCCTTCTGATGAGTTAAAAGGAAAAATTATTGGTAAAGAGGGCAGGAATATAAAGGCATTCGAAAGAGCTACCGGGGTAGAAATAATAGTAGATGATACTCCGGGGTCAATTACAATTTCATCTTTTGATCCGGTTCGAAGGCAAATTGCCAGAGTTGCACTCGAGAATTTAATTTTGGATGGAAGAATTCAACCTGCAAAGATCGAAGGAGCTGTTGAAAAGGCTACTCAGGAAATAAGCAAAATCATTAAGGAGAAAGGACAGCAAGCGGCTTATGAGTGCGGCGTTTTGAATCTTGATCAGAGGGTTTTAGCTATTCTTGGCAGGCTTCACTTCAGGACAAGTTACGGTCAGAATGTTTTGCAACACTCGGTTGAGATGACACATATTGCTGGAATGTTGGCTGAGGAATTAGGCGCCAATGTTGCGGTTGCTAAGGCCGGCGCTCTTATGCACGATATCGGCAAGGCCGTTGATCATGAAGTTCAGGGCACGCACGTTGAAATTGGCCGTAGGATTCTTCAAAAGTTCGGAGTAAGCGAGGAAATCATAAAGGCGATGCAGGCTCATCACGGTGAATATCCTTATGAAACGCCGGAATCAATAATAGTGCAGGTCGCCGATGCCATTTCAGGAAGCAGGCCGGGTGCCAGAAGAGATACGGTTGAAAATTACTTGAAGAGATTGGAAGAATTGGAAACAATTGCCACTTCTTTCAAAGGGGTTGAGAAGGCTTATGCCATTTCTGCCGGGCGCGAGATTAGAGTTTTTGTGACTCCTTCCGACGTGACGGATTTGGAAGCCAAGAAAATCGCCCAAGATATTGCGAGGAGAATTGAAGCAGAGATGAAATATCCGGGGGAAATCAAAGTTGCTGTTATAAGAGAAACGAGGGTTATTGAATACGCGAGATAGGGTCATAGAACAAAAGAGAAGCCGTCCGGGCCATAACCTGTTCTCAGGTTTTCTGGACGGCTTTTTGCTAGTAGCATTTTAGGCTCAGAAAATCTGTTTATTCTAAGTGCTTTGAGTTTGTGAACAGGGCTTTTCGTTGGAATTTTATAAATTAGCAACTAATCTTTACAATGTGTCAAAAAAGTATCTTAAAAAAGATGTTGTTGCCCTCGAAAAGCCTTAAGCTATAATGGTTATGCCACTCGAGCTTTAGGTCGCCGAGTAGCAGTAGAAAAACGCGCGCGTTTTTCAACATTTTAATAGTCATTGCAAAACCAATGAATAAGCAAAGTATTGTTGAAGCGGTTCACGCCAAACTTGGCGGCACAAAGGTCCAGGCAGAGCAGGTCGTCGATACGGTCATAGAGACTATCGTCGGCTCACTCAAGAAGGGCGATGATGTTTCTATAGCTGGGCTAGGTATATTTGCGGTAAAAACCCGTGCCGCTCGAACCGCGAGAAATCCTCGAACAGGCGAGTCGGTGCAGGTCCCGGCCATGAAAGTGCCGAAATTTCGCGCATCCAAGGCCTTGAAGGATGCTGTAAAATAAAATTTGCCTCGTCCTTATTTATGGTGAGCCTGTCGAACCATCCCCGCCCTAAGGGGTACCCTCGGATTACCTCGGCGAGGTACCGATAAAGACCGTCAAGTCACAGCTGTGGATAACATTTTTTGAACTGTTAAAATATACTTTGTGGCAACCCGAGTATTGTTAAATCCGCCGCCGCAATGGTCACTGCGCTGAAGCTTGATTTCAATTACCGATCCGTGCCCGGGGCACATTCTGCTAGTGGGAAACTCGAAGCCTCACAGCTATTCTAAGCGCCCTTTGTGGCGAAACCCCATTGGTGAGCTCTTCGATTATCCCATTCTTCGGAAGGTACGAACGGACGTTTGTCCGAGAGTACTCTCCAAACGACGGCACAGAGTTTCCGTGCCGTGGCCACTGCGGCGGTTTTTTGCAGGATCTCCACAAATTTACAGGTCATTGAGTATTTTTCGATCTATAAAATTGTAAAATTTATATAAGGGTTTAGAGCCGGAACCACTCAATCTAAGCGGAGTTCAGGAATTGTATCAAGTAAGTAACTTTACTCTATGAATCCGCGCGTTATTCATCCACGAACTCAATAAAGCGGAGGATTACGAATAAAACGTAATCCTCCCATATGCATTCTTCGAAAGAACTGTTTAGCCCACCAACACCGCGTTGGTGGCGAGCGGCAATACGCCGCGCGTCGTCGAAATCTCCATGACGTTCCAAACCGCAATGGCCGCTCCGTCACGTTTGGGTAGACGCACGATGCTCTCGCGCCCCAACATCACTTCTTTGCCGTCCGATTCCCGTCGAAACCAATCCCGATAATTCCACTCGAATATTCTATCGGGAAGACCGGCGAGAATTGATTGACGAAGAGCATCCCCCGAGCCAGCGGTGCTGTTTGGTTTGAAGCCAAACGCTCGCATGGACGAAAGAAGCTGTCGTGATGTGTCCCAGATTTCATGGAGCGCAAGATATGAAACGTAGTTTCGCTTGCACCATGAGCCCAAGGATTCCTCGCCGCGCTTCTCGGCGGCGTTTACCACCGAGACAAACACCGATGCGTCGCAAACGGTCGAAACCGATTTGAAGACTGAGTGCGCGCGGTCTGCCGCAAACGCTTCCTCTTCGTCTTTCGGACGATAGAGAAGACGCTTGGCCTGCACCGCGCCAATCGAGATTGCCGCTTCACGCAAGCACCCAAGTTCCGATGCTTTGAAAAGCATCGCGGCTTCACGAGGGTCGCACCCGAGTTCGACCGCTTTTTCTCCAAGCGATGTGATGTTCGCCTCAGGTGTGGTGTCCACGAACCCAAGCATCTGGAGTTGGCGTTTCGCCTCTTTCCAGTTTGCCTTGGCCGGGTTGTCCACCAGCCGGATCGGTTTCCCGATCCGCGAAAGACCGAGCGCTTTGATAGTGAGTACCACTTCGCGAAGCGGCGTTCGGAAGATTTCCGGCGTGGTCCGCTCAGGACGCTTTTGCGTATTCTCTTTCGAGAACATGCCGACGTACATGCCAGGCCGAACCCGCCCGCACCTGCCCCGCCGCTGTTTGAGGCGATCTTGCGCCACGTCCCGGAGTGCAAGCGAGGAAATGTCTGAGACTGGGTCATACCCCTTCTCCCGCGCTTCGCCGGAGTCAATGACCCAGGAGATGTTGGGAAGAGTTGCGCCTGTCTCAACAATGTCGGTCGCCACCGTGATGGTGACACCCGCCCGATCAACGAATGGCGCATGCCGATCCGAAGGACCAAGCTCGCCGTGAAGCGGGAGAATTGTGCAGCCTTCTTTCGGCAGTGCGCGGCGCAAAGCATTGATCGTCTTATCAATCTCCGCCTTGCCGGGCATGAAAATCAGCCCGTTGCCTTCCCTTCCCGCGGAAACGCTTCGTGCCTCTTGCGCCACGTTACCAAAGTAATCGTAGCGGTCCGGCTCGGCATACCTTTCCTCGATGGGAAAGGTCGTAACCAAATCACTCCCATCCACTACGTCGCACGAAAAGTGCTGCGCAAGGTAGGTAGGGTCAATTGTCGCCGACATGAGAAGGAATGCCGTCTTCGACCCTTCCTTCTGCGCCCGCTCGACAAGAGCCACATTGAAGTCGCTCATGAGCGTGCGCATGTGGAACTCGTCAAAGAGGATGCATGAGATCCCCTCAAGTAGAGGATTACTGCGGATTTTTGCCCGAAGCATACCCTCCGTCATGAAGAGAATCCGCGTTTCCCGCGACGTCCTCTGTTCACCGCGAATCTGGTACCCCACCAGGCCACCGACCGAGACTTGCACCTCATCGGCAACCCGTGTTGCCAGTTCCACCGCAAGAATTCTCCTCGGGACCGAAATGTAAATTTGTCCCTTGCGCGTGAACCCCCGCTCATGCAAGAGCTGGGGCGTCTGCGTTGTCTTACCGGTGCCTGTCGGCATCACCACGATACCTCGACCAGCTTGCGCCAGCGCCGTTACTTCGTCCGCCTTTTGCCAGAACGCGAGGCCAAGTTGCCTCCCGTTCACTGTGCTTTTATTCATTTTTTTCTTTTCGCGCCGCAAAAATTATTTCGCGGCCGGTTTTCCAAAGCCGTCCTTTTGGAGCGGCTTATTCTATTGAACCAATCATTCATCGTCTCACACACGTGAGCACAAATCACGGGTTCAAAAAAATAGGGAATGTTTGTCTGGCACATTCCCGAAAGCCGATTGTTACAAACCCGGAAAAACCGCCATGAGGCCCTTTCTCGCCCCTCGATCATTCATCCGTCCTCTCTCGAGTTTTCTTTCTGAGAAAACGGTGGCCAGTCCCATCTGGTACTTCTGTACCAGACCAGCCCGTGCTAGAGCTTCGAGGTTTTTCCGGTCACCTCGCCTGCCGGCCTTCATGGAGAGAGCAACTACCCCGTGCCGCCACAAGTCCATGTCACCGTTCGACACGCTTGTAAACAAACTCAGGCCGGAGACTGGCAAATCCGGTTCCAGAATCATCCTTCCAAAGGAGTGGTCCACACCGTCAACGAAACAGTCGCGGGGATCGAACGTCATGAATCCCTGGCCGCAAACCGACTGAAACTCGGTGATGCCTTTCGACATCATCCAATCCAGTGGCTCTGACGATGTCTCGAGACCCATTCTCTGAACCTCTCCGACAAGGAAAAGAGTTTTCTTCCCCTCGACGTTGAGAAGCTGAAAAGGCTCTCCCTTTTTCCAATTAGGCACCATGAATGACTCGCGCCCGAGTGGGCGATCGGTAATCGGGTCCCAAATGAAAGTTTGGAGAGTACCCGTTGACGGTGCCATAATAATTCCTGCCTTCGGCAGGAAAACATGGAACTCGCACGGGACGTCGACTTTGGCCGTGGTGGACCTCCACGGCTGGTCGTTTCTTTTGAGTTCAGCCAGCCTTTCGGCTAGTGACTCGTCGAATTTCTGACGCATAGCCCTCAAGCGGGCTGATACTCGTAAATCTCGCGCGGAGCCAGCCGCGCTCTGGCCTGATGGACAGGCTTCATTATGATTTTGTGTATTCATCCAGCTGTTGCGGCGTATCTGCCGAAACAATTGGATGAATACACGTTTTGTAAAGAACTCTTCGATTCGCCGTACTCACTCAAAGCAAGCTGCACTCTACAGACCCACTTCGCTTGAAATGAATCTGATAAAGTGCTCAAGAGTAGGGGGCTCATGAGCGGGACTTCGATTCAGCCAATTCCGAATATTTCGGAAGAAGTCCTTTGCGCGGGGCTTGTGGCCTGTATCCGCGCCGAAATTATTGAGGTTCTGCTCCCTCATGGCTCCAGTGTGGATTTTTTAAGAGATCACCCTGGATACAACTCTTTTCCTTGATTTACACCGCCGGATTTTGCGGCAACCTTTACAGGTGTTGTCCTATCCGCGCTGGCGCCACAGCCGAAATTGTTTCGTCCACTTTACCGCAGAAGGAGGAACAACTGCCGCGAGAATAATCTCGGGCACATTACAGACCAAAAAAGTAATTCCATTTGGTCTGCCCTGTTTTTTCCATGATGGTTCCGGTACCCATTCCGACACGGGCTCCCAACCTATCTTGGTCAGTTCCTTCTTCTCCCATTGCCTGAGAGGTTTCGACTGTTGCCCTAACGCCAGTTTGAAATCTGGCGCCTTGGGGTGAAGACCGCGCATCCTTGTAACAAACCAGTCTCCACTAACCACCACATCCACATCATCGGCAATTTTCACAAGCGAGATATTGCAGTCCCGCCCGATAAATTTCCCACTGATGAGAGTGCGCGCCCAATTACCGAGCACTGCACGGCCCTGCATGCCATTGATAAACGGCATGAGATGAGAGCCAACCCCAAGATAGGGGTGACGCTTGTCATGAAGTTTGATGGCGAGCACGCGCCACCCCCTTTCTTTTTATTTTTTATGAACTTTATGAATCCACGAGTTATTCACACGAATATTCGCGAACTCAATGAAGTGGACGAGTTTCCGCAAAAACTCGTCCGATTGGAATCGGCGCCCATGCGGGGGCGCGTACTCAAGCCACTTCCGTTTCGGATGAAGTAGCCGTCCTCGCCGCATCAATCGCGGCGGTGTAGAGCTCACGACAAGAACAATACTCGTCATGAGCTAGCCCGCAGAGCGAACGAGCCGGAATTGTTTCCGAGTTGGACGGAAGCTCTGACCCGAAAAGAGCGGCCTCGAACTTTTTGCTCGTGGCCCCGGCTATCGCGAAGTGCTCCCGTGTAACGAGGAGCCCTTCAGGAATGCCCTCCACCTCCTGCCGTTGCCGACAAGGAGGGCAAAGGTGGTGGGTCACCTCCACTGTCGGGAGAGCGTGCGAGGACATGTCCTCCCGGAGAAGTACGTATTCTGAAAGAGTACTCCCCGAGTAGGTTTGCACCCACACGAACCCCTGTTTGGGTTTCGGCAGGTCTCCCCGTCCCACATAGCCGCTCATCACGGCCAGAGGGTTTAGGATAGCGTGCCCCCCGCACCGTCCCGACCAGTTCCAACACTGGATCTTCGAGAGATCCAGGTCGAGGTTCTCCCATTCCGTTGCCGTATTCACGGCGTTGGAACAGGTTGATCCGACCCCGCCCATCGTGAGGAACAGAGTCTGAACTTCCAGAGCCTCGACCGCTTCGGGGGAGAATGTACTCTCCTTGTCGACCCGAAACACCTGGGCGGTTCCGATCCTTTTTCCGTCATGCCCGCACTGCGGGCATATCTTGTGAAGCAGTTTGGCGTTGACCAAACTACCTGTTTCGGGCTCATCCCCCGTCCACAACTTTCCGGGGTTTCCGATTCCCCGGCAGATTTTTACAATCATTTTGTCCTTTCCGGCGCATTTCGCGCCTTTGTTTTTCTCGTTTCGGCCCCGTTGATCGGCCGCTTGAATTCGCGCAAACGAACTCAAGCGGCCGATCAAAAATCCGCTACAAAAAAGAATTGAAAACTCTGCAGATTCACTTCGCTTGAAATGAACCTGGTAAAGAGGAGAAGTTTATTCCGCACAAACATCTTTTTGTGCGAGGATTTTAACCGAAGCACTTCTCCAAAGCTTCTGCAACAATTCGTCCATTATGGATCAGGAAGTTGCTCTTCCTTTGTTGGCTGCGGATTAAAGCTTGCGCTCAATCCTCGCGGCAATCGCCTCAAGTTCCTCATTCGTAGCGTCCTGGCGATCGAGGACATTGCGGATCGCACGAAAGCTGTCACCAAGACCAGCTTCATTAGCCAGCCCTTCGGGAGACATTCCTCCAGTGAATCTTTCCTCGCGCTCCATATAGGCAGCGCGTGGGAGCAGGTCACAGGCAATCCTGTATAACGGGAGCACTTTCTTGACCTGTGGCACTGAAGTGCCTGCTGCGCGCCGACTTGCCCAACTTTTCCGGTTGGAAGCATCGGAGAAAATCTCCTTTGCCACCTTCCGGTATTTTTGAGCCAGTTCGGCAGGAGACACCTGCCCCTGAAGACGAGCAATGAGTGCTTTGCCTTCAGGTGAAATTGCGAGACCGTTCGCCAGTATCATTTCTGCCACCGACTGAAACGGTTTGTGACCTCCGACAAGCTCGTCTTTCGGACCCAATTCCGGAGCAACCTGGATAATATCCATGCGCTGACCGGATAGCTTGTCCGTAAGTTGTACAAGTCGAGGTTCGGTCGCGCCTGCGGCAACACTCACAACGTCCATGTCATGAGCATCCGGCGTACCGAGCACGATGTCATACGACACCAGCTTAGAACCCTCGTCCAGCGAAACTTTCTCCGGCAGAAGGATGACCCGACCATGCTTTTCGGCAAGGCCAAGTTCCAGATCATGAAGTGCTTTCGAGCACTCCACAAGTCCACCGAACTCGATGATTTTCGCTGAGACAATCGCCTCAGCTTCGTCCGCGAGTGCCGTTCCTTCGGCAAGCGTGAGCTCACCGCTTCGTCCTCGATTGGCTAGCTCAATGAGCATAGCCACAGGAGATGAAGTCAAGAATGCATCCTGATCTTCAGGAAATTCTCCCGATAGATACAGAACGCAGTCCTGCAATGCCCGCGTCAAACTCTTGTAGAGCTTCCGCGGACTTCCCGTGTTTTCGACGAGCCGTTGCCGGAATTCGTCGATGAATCCAATCGCCTTGGCGGTAAGAGCTTGCCATTGGGCACTGGGAATTGCTGCCCATGCCGAACGGCGAATCTCCAACCCCGAGGTATCCCCACTTTCGTGCTGGCTGTGACAGCCGACGACGAAGGTGAGGCAAAGCCAGCTTTCTTGATGCGTGGGATACATTCCCCACTTCTCGATCTCCCGAGGGAGGCAGAGAAGTACGTCTTTCGACGTATCCACCAGCTTGGTGGGGAGATCGAAATCTCCCACCAACACCCCGTTGTAATTATTCGTCACAACGGAAGAAAACCGACCGGAACCGAATGTGAGTTTAGTGTTCATGCAATTTGTCGCCGACCCGTATTCAGCGACACATTGCATGAACACACCCCATTCTTTGAATCCGCAAGAAAAATCTCACGAACTCAAAAATGGGGAGGAACAAGACAAGCTAGTTCCTCCTTTGAATTTAGCCAGCACTAATATCTTTAGTGCTGTGCCCACGGACACTTTTCAGTCTCCGTGCCGGGAACGACCGGCTCATATCCAAAGCAGAGCGCGTGAGCACTCCAGAAAGGAATTGAGTCGGCTTTGGCATCCTCGTCCCACGGTTCTGCTACGCCCGCGTCACCGATGTAGGCAGTACGAACTTCGTACTTGCCGTCAGCAAGACGGTGTAACTTTACCGTGAGTCTTGAAGTCGGCTTCGGTTCGCGATTCTTAACGAACCGAGACAGTCCGGGCCGATTGACTCTTTGAGCGAAAACGATTTCGTCGTCCTCACTCGTGGAAACGCAATTTGACCTTCCGATTACTCGGCCGAGATCAACAGTTTTCTTGATCTGCCCACGTCCGAGCGAATCAATGCGCGTTAACGCCTCGGCAAGATGTGCCTCCGCGCTCGCGTGTAGATGGCTAACCTCGCGGTCAACCACTTCTTCGCCGGACTTCATCCGGCCCAGAATTTTTTTACTCATAGAACTCTATGAGCCGATCTCCAGACAAGAGACAAGCTCAATCGAATCGGTTTTGATTCTGGCCGAGGCAATGGCTTTGACTTTCATTGGATTGGTAATCGTTACGTTGATTCCCAAGGACTCGATGAAATCAGCATAGCAGTACCAATGCGAGACTGGTTCAAGAACGAGCGACGCTCCAGTGTACGGCAACAAGTATTTACCGATCACCTTCTTGTCTGTCGGCATCATTTGCTTGTCCAAAAGTTTTCCGTCTTTTTCCTTGACGACGAAAGTGCTGGTTTTTTGATGCAGATCCATACCGACAAAAATATTTTCATTCATATCAAAATTACAAAACTAAAATTGTTAAATCGACCTTTGGTCACTGACTATTATATAGTCGCGGGACTTAAGGTCTTTATAGCGCTATTCTGGCCACTTCTAAAGTGGACGATTTTCCGCAAAAAATCGTCCGGTTGAGTTTTCCTGTTGCGGCAGGTAGCCTCTGGCTAAATTTTGTGAGCAAGGCGAGCGCGGTGAAGTGCCAGCCTCTGTTGCTTCGACGTCATTCCCTGCCATTCTGTGGCAGAGATGCCCGTGGCCGCGCAAGTCGCAGCGATCTCAGCCTGCCTTTTGACCTCGGAGTCTGCTTTGGCTTTTTCGTCTGCCAACCGCGCCTGTTCGGCCTCAAGTTCGGCCATAATCCGAGCCTCGTCCTCGGCCTGCCGCTTGGCGACAACTCGGGCGTGGACTTTCTCCGCGAGATCTGTCGCTACCGGCCCAGCTGTTCCGGCGATTTCCTCCGCCACCGCGATGTATTCACCGCCACGCGTCGGGTTGTAACCAAAACCGACTCGGACCGTCACGTCGTCGAACTCACCCGCTACAATAGCGGCGCGAACTACTTCAGCATATCGATCATCCTCGGCCTTACGTCTTGCCGACTCAGCCTCGTGCCATTGACGCAGTGTCATACCGTGCTCAGTAAAACATGAGACTGCCCGCTGGATAAACTCGACCGTATTCGGAGAAATCTCCTTATTGAACGGCATGGAAGGGGACACCAATCCACACCAATGACCGCCTCCATTGGTCGTATTTAGGCGCGGGCCGGCACACCTGGTTCCACTCCATTTGTGGAAGTCCTTGTGAGCCGTCCAGCCAAACATCACCTCGCGGCGAGGCGATGCCAGGTCAATGACCCAACACGTCCTTGCCCGATTAAGACGAATTTCGCCTTTCTCACCATCGAGTTCAAGTAGTGCCCAGTTGGCACACGATTTTCGCCCACCACATGCGGCGATGAACTTCTCGGCCTTCTCTTGGCCAAGTGCGTGAATTCCCAAAACAAGAACTCCCGCAACTCTTTGACCGCTAAGAAAAACTTTGTCTTCCTCGGCGGCGTGTTGTGCCCGACGGAGGGCATGCAGATTAAAACCCTCCCTATAAGCGGTGTCTTGCGACACAACAGAGAGATGGGTAATTCTTTCCGACAATTCGTCGGCGGCCTGTTTGTATTTTTCAGCATTCATGCAATCTGCCTCCGTACTTTCGCACCGAGACAAGTTGCATGAATACTTTTTACAAAGAACTATTTCAGTCTATGAGTTTGCAAATATCTATTTCCAAACTCAACAAAGGGGAGAATTAACCAAACCTAAAGTATGAATGATTCTCCCGAACATTCACGCAATCTCGCTTTTCTGTTGCCACCTCGCGAGCCGAGGCCGTCTGCCATCTTTTTATCGACGCAAGCAGGACACCGCGCTGGCTAGTTGCCAGCGATGATAGCCAGGTATTCGGCCCAGCCCATCACGGTGCCGTCCTCGAGGATCACGTACATGACGTTTTCCTCCGTCACCCACTTTCGCAGGGTGCGTCCGGGTGACCAAACCCAGACCGCTTCGCGATATTGTTTCTTTTCTCGGGCAATACTCCCCGCGCGATTCGTGCGTTTTCTCCGCACAATTTCAAGCTGTCGCTCGGCTTTTCCAGCACTAACTTTCGATTTTCGGGATCTTAAGGTCTGACCTTAAATTCTGAGAAAGGTCAGACCTTGAAAAATCAAAAGTTAGTGCTGGGTGTACCTATGAGCTCGCGAACTATCCGTAAGCTCAAAAAGTAGGAGGAACTTGCGTATTCCCCCAAGTATTCGCTTTCGCGAAACGCCGAGAACCCCTCGGAAAAAGAACAAACTCATTAACCTCCATGAGCAGGAGCGTTCTGTTTAACCCGAAGCTAAAGTCAAACGCACAAAACTCTTTCGCCTTTTTTGACACGACCGGCTTGTCCCTCCGAAACTCTTGCGAGCGAAGGAGGAATTTTGTCGCAACCAAACTTTCGTATGGTGTTTTTCTGGATAGGTGTCTATCCAACCAACTGCCCGACGGTGTAAGTACCGCCGTGAGCGATGCTCACGACGTACTTGCCCAGCTTTGGGTCGAAGCATGCTACGGCACCAAAGAGGTGACCCAACTTGTGGGCCAACACCATTGCCACGGGCAACGATGCCGGGCCGTTGACGAGCGCGAGCTCGCCACCCTTCACCTCCGCATCGGGGTTGTAGTTGTCGTCCTCCGGCTTTCCAGCCAAGATTTCCGTCATTCGCGACTCGGCGTCGCGAACGATGACATCGTTCTGTGCAGGATCACCAAATCCCACTTTGAACATAGTGGCTTCGGTGCCATTGACAGTCGCCTTCGTCGCTTCGATTTTGTATGTGTTCATTTTCAGAACACTACAAGGAAACTCTTATCTTTATTTCTAGGACACAACCGTGTCCATAGCTCCATTTCGGCAGCTCTTTCGAAACACATGATAAGTGTCTTGCAGTGTGTACGTTGAAAGTAATTATTACTTCCAAGGTACACACCACAAGACTCTGTTTTCACTCTTTCGAGCTCATCAGTCGGGATACACATCCCGAGAACAGAGGGAGAGAACGAATTGAACATCTCCCCCGCATAACCCCTTAACCAAAAGAACAATTACTTACAGAGCGAAACCAGATGCTCTGCAAGCGCCCGAACCATCGGGCGATTCGCAATCGGTTCTCCTCGTTCGAGGTGATGAACCGATCCTTTGAGAACTTCGTCAGAGCTTGCGCTCAGGACTTTATCCTCAGCGCCGTTGTAATCCGAGTGAATCTCGGCAATTACGGTGAGTTTAAGTTTTCGGGCGAACTCATACCATTCCGGCAAGCGACCCATGTCGCCAGCCAGAAAAATGATGTGAGTGGCGGCTGAGCAAATCTGCTCGTTTTCTACTGATGGAATACCGCCGATATCCACCAGTGTGAGCGGAAGGGAACAGTTTTTTACGCTGTCCGCAACCCGCGAAACAAACTTCGGCGTGAACTTGGCTTTGTAAGCCGCCTTACACGCCGATGCCACGACGGGATCGTGATTCACAGTTTCCTGAAACCACGCCCCTTCGCCGTCGGGACATGCCGTAATGATGTAGGGGTACGGCGCCCCTTCAATTGCGCGAATGGCCTGCTTGAGACCTTCACGCATACAGCTCTTGCCAGACCGAGGAGGACCGGCAATGACAATCTTTTTCATGAGATTACCTTTCAAACCTCGCCATCGGCCGGCGAATTGCCTGGAATCGCACCTTGAACATCCGTCCAAGATAAATGCGATCCCTCAAAAAGCATTCGTCTTGACGAATGACTTTTGACGAATCGCAGAAATAGAAAGAGTTGCCTGCGACAATCCCTTTCTGAAAAATTATATCCACTGCCAGTCGCAGTAGAGATACTTCACATCATTTATTGCTTCAGCCTTGTTCACTTTCAAACTAATTTCCTTTTCGTCGCTGTGCCATGTGCGCGGCCGACCGAATTTTCTGACTACATAACCTTTTGACCGCCACCAGCCGGAAGTCGTGTCTGTCTCGATGACGACGACCACCCTCACACCCTTTTGTGCTCCCTCAGCCGCGCTGAACCGAGGTTCATTTTCGGCAAAATAAACGCCCTTACCCTCCGCTCCGTTAGATCCGGGAGTCAAAACGAATTTGTCGCCCTCTTCTTTCTCAGTTAACTCCGCAAAACCGCTGACATGAAAAAGTTTCATAGTCGGTTCGCGCTCCGGGGACATTATTGATTCGGGGTTCTCTCTCATTACAATACATTTTATCGGGTCTCTTTGAAGTTGCCAATCCTTTGGGTTTTGCGACCCCTCTTACCATGCCGACCTTATGCTTTTTACCTGCCTCCGGATCTCCTCCGACGAAGCAAGGCGCCATCAATCAGCAAGGCGAAGAGGAATAACATTGCAAAACGAATTTCTCGCTTCGCGGTACTCCGCTCCTCGCTATGCACTTGTCAACGTTCTTTCGTTCGGTCAAAGCCCTCTGTAAGGTTACATGGTAATTATAGCACCATGATAGAAAATGTCAAGGATAGATTCGGAGAAAGTGGCTATAAATATACGTATTGTGACATAGGCTTTACAACTATTGCGGCGCAATGATATAATTGTCACATTCACATGACAGATTCTGATCAAAATAGTTTAGCAGCTTGCGGCCTGTCGTCTGAACAGGGGAAAATTTATCATTTCTTATTGCAAAACGGTTTAGCGCCAGCAAAAGCAATCTCTCTAAAAACGGGGATCGGCCGCCCGCTTACTTATAAAGTCTTGGAGCAATTAATAGAACTTACTCTGGTGGAAAAGCGCGAAAACGCGGGCAAGGTGACCCTATTTTCCCCACTTCACCCGGAGCGTCTTAAAGAGTTTGCCGATAGGCGGCGAGAAAAAGCAAACAAAGAGGCCGAGTTGCTTCAAGGCACAATTGGCCTTTTAGTATCGCAATTTAACGCCTTAAAAGACAAGCCTAATATCAGATTTTTTGAAGGTGAGGAGGGCGTTAGACACGTATATGGTGATATTCTCGAAATGGGTTCGGATATATTGATCATCACATCCCCTATTCGTGAAGGGCGACAGGAAGTGCTGCACCTTATCAAAGAGCAGGTGCATAAACAGGCCGCGGCAAACATCAGGACCCGGGCGATCACTCCGCATCACGAGGGGAAAATCATGGCGCTTCCGGTAGAGGAGGATGAAAAATTTCTAATAACGAGAAAAGTTGTTCCGAGCGAAAAATTGGATATTCCTGCCCAGGTAATCGTTTACGGCGATAAAGTCGCTATTACCAATTTTCGGGAGTCGCTAATAACGGTATTGGTAGAGAGCAAATATATTGCCGAAACTTTTCGCATCATATTCGAATATATGTGGGAGCATGGTCAGCACGGTCAAGGTAATACCGAAACGACATCTCCTAAGCAAAGTTGAAGAAAAATACTATAACAAGCCATGGCCGGTTCATGTTGAAGGTCGGTAAGAGGAATGGGCTATTCTCCGGAGGAGGCTTCCTCTTTTTTAGTTTCAAAAAAGGATTTGTAGTAAGCAAGCCAATCGTTGAATTGAAGATCTTCGGAATCGGCTAGCCGCCTATTTTTAGGCGCGTGTTCGAAAAGTTCCTTTCGTGAGGGGTATGTAGGAAGCGAGTGTCCTGATCGCATTAGCGTAAAATTCGCCATAGCCATCGACGTTTTGCCGCAACCATCCGCAAAAAAATGGTCAGTTAGATTCATTCGGTATTCAATCCACGCCGCAAGTTCTTCCGGACTGCTCGAAGGATCATCCATTTTTCGAAACAGTGTTTCGTAAAATTCCTGCATTGAGAGAGCCAGCTCACCAGAAAGCGTGTAGGGGTATTTGGTAGAATCATGTTGTCGAAAGAGCACCCCCTCTTTTGTGATGCCGTTATTTATCTTGCGGGCGACTCCTTCAACAAACTCACGCAATTCATCGACGGAAGTGAATCTACGGGCACGCTCCGAAAATAGATATTGGTTTGTCGCCATGAAATTTTCGCGCGCTTGCTTTGCAATATCTTCCTGGGAGCGATCTTGACGCATTTGGCCACTTTTTTCGTTTGAGGAAGAAACATCGATAGTGCCAGCTGCCGTTCTGCTAATCTTGGCCAGATTTTCCAGGGCTGTGGCTAAATAGATGTCCTCGCTGATTTTTTCCGAAGCAGACTCTGTTTTAATTGGAACAGGCTCAATTTTTTCTTCTGCGAATTCAATAGGAATTTTAAACGGTTCTGGCATGTTTTAATCGTAGTAAATAAAAAGAATTATAATATCAATATTTCATTATGATTTCTATGCCGGCTACGGAAGCAAGCAGTTGCTTCCTATCCTCGCAAAATATACTCGCTTCGCTCATTATTTTGCGGGATAGGAGAATCGAACTCCTGACATTTGTTTGGAAAACAAATATTTTACCATTAAACTAATCCCGCGAATTTCGTAATACTAGCAGAGCCTCTGCAACCAAGCAATTAGCCTAAAGACCCTTTTTTGAAAGGCTTACGATCTCATCAAAGTTGTCATCTTTCGATGTCTTATTCGAAATAGTTTTTCCGCAAAGCATGCATTTGTGGAAAATATCGTAGCTTCCACTACCCTGTTTCAAGCCGACGGGCTCCATCATTCCCTTGCAAACTGCCAATCGGTCTCCCGGATCAATATCCACATGCTGGCTCCATAGACATATAGGGCAATGATTAGTGTACCCATTACCTTTTACTAAGTGGCCACAATGGTTACACGTGAAATTTTCAATTTTCCTTGTAAAGTTCATCGCCTCTAAAATTGTCGGGGTATGCAGATTTGAACTGCAACCGCATCCTCCCAAAGGATGTATGCTACCGTTACACTATACCCCGTATTTTTAAAAGGACACCTGTCCTTTTGGAATGTCCTTTACTGGTAGCGGCCAGAACATTTCTTCGAATCTGAAGACTTTCAGAGTCTGAACGACCTGATCTGCGCGGAGCGGCCCCGATCCCTAACGACCTGCGCTCTGTGCAGGGTTCTTTACAAAATGACATTCTCTAACATATGAATTTGTGCTTTTTTCGATGCAGAGTCTATTCTAACTGTTATTGCGTCAAAAATCCATTTTGTTTCAGGTGAAAAGTTTTTTTCGGCAAGATATGAAGATATTGCCCTTTTTAGCCGTTTGACCTTGTTTGTATGAAGGTTATCTTCTGCTCTGTGCCGGTCGTTGGTTTCAGGTGTAACGTTCTCTTTAACTCGTCCTGATGTGGTCTTAACTTCAACAAAGTGAGCAATGCCAACCTTTTTCGCTATTATATCGATTTCTCCCCACTTTTTTCTGTAATTTCGACCTATAATGTCGAACTTTTTTGATTCCAGATACAAACAAGCGATGTCTTCGCCAAGCCTACCTATCGCGTTTCCAATTTTTTGATCTCCTTGCATGTTTTCACGCGAAACGTAACACAGTGCGATTTCTTAGGATTTCTTTCAAATACGGGTCTAAATTGGCCATTTTTAGAGCTGTTTCTTCTGAAACCCACATATAATCGGTATTTTCAGCAGTGTCTAATTTGATTTCTCCGGTTGTATTAGCTAAATAGGTAATTCTGACAACATGTTTATCCTCAAGAATGATGTCCTGTGCGGCCACAAGCGTCACAGTTTTCGTAAGTAAATTTAGATTGGTTTCCTCCTCCACTTCCCTCTCCAGATTTGAAATCAATGATTCTCCTGGAGCTATTCTACCTCCGGGCATATCCCAAAGTTGTTTTATTTCCTTGTATTTATGAGGATTGCGTTTAATGATGAGGATTTCTCCGTTTGGGTTAACAATTAGGGCTTTAACACCGACCTGTAGGGTGATATTTTTTTGTTTCATATTGAAACGTTTTTATTTAGGTCAATTGTTCAAGGACAAGGATATTTCAAGTGTAACGGACTGAAGTTGTCAACATCTCCACTGAGTTATCCACAATCTGTGTTTGTAAATAAAGCGTTATTTGCGGACATAAATATTATGGCCGAAATGATTAAGGACTTGTCCAAATCAATGCGGGTAGGGGTAATCGAAACCCCGTTTCAACATTGGCAATGTCGTGTTCTACCACTAAACTATACCCGCAACTTGTTTTCAAAAATCAATAGTGTAACGAGAAGATAATACCAGGAGTTGAAATATTTTCAAAATTTTTTCAGTAAAGTCATTCTCAAAAAAGTTCAACGAGGCTTCGAGCCCTGCACGGAAGCGACCCCGCGCTTCCTCGGGGGCATCAGTCGCTTCGCTCCTTATGCCCCCGGCAGGAATCTCTCCCTAGACTTTTCCGTCGCCGTCGCTCTGGAAAGTCTGGGCACCGGCTCGCGGCCTCGCTTTCTAGCTCGGCAACGCTCCGCCGTTCTCGTCCTGACGAGAGCCGAGCAGTCGGCTCTCTCCGGGTGCAACTCACTTTGTTCGTATGCCCCCGGCAGGACTCGAACCTGCAATAACGGTTCCGAAGACCGTTGTGATATCCATTTCACCACAGGGGCATTTAAAATTGCTGACAACGTTAATAATAGCTAGATTATGAATTATTTCAAAGTTGTAATAGAATTTGTTTATGAAAAAAGGTCAGAATTCTAATGTCCGGCAGACAGAAGGCGGTATTGCGGTTATTGAGTTTTCCATTCCTACAGAAGTTGTTGCTGTCGCAAAAACTCTAGAAGGGAAGAGTTTTGAGGCGTATCTTGTCGGCGGCTGTGTTCGAGATCTTATTCTAAATCGTAAACCTAAAGATTGGGATATAACTACTAACGCTAACCCGGATAATATAATCCAATCTTTCAAAGAGACATTTTACGAAAACGAATACGGTACCGTAGGTGTGGTTAACGAGGGCGTAGAAGATCAATCACTGAAAGTGATCGAGGTTACCCCGTACAGATTGGAAGAAAAATATTCTGATAGCCGGAGGCCCGATAGTGTAACCTTTAGCGGCGAATTGAAGGATGACCTGAAGAGAAGGGATTTTACGATAAACGCTATTGCATTAAAGATAATAGGGGAGGGAAGCAAAAAAGGGCTTTATAGAGCCACGATTACCGATCTTTTCGGGGGCATCAAGGATTTGCACAATGGTGTCGTGAAAGCCGTTGGCGATGCTAACGAAAGATTTTCAGAAGACGCTTTGCGAATGATGAGGGCTGTAAGAATATCCGCTGAACTCGGTTTTGCGATTGAAGAAAAAACAGAACAAGCTGTTATAGACAATTCGGCGTTTCTGCAGAAGATAGCGGTTGAAAGAATTCGGGATGAACTGATTAGAATTATTATGTCAGATAATCCGATGGCGGGGATTAATCTTTGTAGGAAATTGGGTCTTTTGAAGTACATTTTGCCAGAATTGGAAGTTGCTATTGGAGTGGAGCAGAATCAAGCACATTCATATGACGTTTGGGAACACATTTTAAGATCGGTTCAACATGGCGCAAAGAATGGCTGGTCATTAGACGTCAGGTTGGCAACACTATTTCACGATATCGGCAAGCCAGGCACCAGAGAGTGGTCAAAAGAAAAGAACGATTGGTCTTTCCATGGCCATGATTTGTTGGGCGCAAAGATTGCCGCCAAAGCAATGGCCAGACTGCGTTTTTCGACAAAGGAGATTGATAAAACCACGAAATTGGTGCGATGGCATATGTTTTTTTCAGACACTGAACAGATTACTCTCTCTGCGGTAAGGCGTATTGTGACCAGAGTAGGCCCGGAAAATATTTGGGATCTGATGAAAGTGCGCATGTGTGATCGCATTGGAACGGGGAGGCCAAAGGAGAGTCCGTATAGGCTACGTAAGTACCAGTCTATGATTGAGGAGGTCTTGCGAGACCCGATTTCAGTCGCTATGCTCAAAATAAACGGTAGTAAAATTATGGAAGTCACAAAACTCGAGCCCGGGCCAAAAATTGGATATATATTAAATGCACTTCTTGAAGGAGTACTTGAAGATCCAAAGAAGAACACGAACGAATATTTAGAGTCGAGTGCTGTAAAGATGGCTCTACTAAGCGATATCGAACTAAAGAAACTTGGAGAATCGGCTGTAAATAAAAGGGAAGCTGAAGAAAATAAGGAAATAGAGGAAATTAGAAAGAAATATTGGGTGAAATAATATTGTCTTTCTTGCAATTCAACCTTGATTTACAAGGTTTTTTTGCTGTTTCTCCCAATAGAAAACCGCCTAAGCGGACCTGTTCAATGAAGGAAAAAAATTAAGATCCGCCAATAGGCGGTAGGGAGAGCGGACAGCTACAAATTTATTGGTGATAAGCTACACCATAGGATCTATGCTTAATGTGGGGCTTTCACAAGAAAGTGTGAGCTGTCGTCTATAGGAGTTTCGGGTTGTTACCCGAAATGTTTGTGTAACGAACTATTTCGCCAACCAAATGTGTGGACTGTTGACGGATGACAATCATTGTAAACTGTGAACTCGATTATTGCCCGGCATCAGTCCAGAAACATTTTGTCGACTCTTCCAGTATTTTAACACCAACAGAAATATCGTAAAGGACAACTGTGGATAACCCCAGTAGTAAAATTATAATTCTGTCCTTTATAAACCCCTGATTATAAGCCAGAGTACGCGAAAGGTATTTGCGTATACAGGAATATGTTGTGTAATTGTAATTTACTACGGGGTAAACTTGTCCTTTATAAATAACTTACCTACTTTTTCGATAATCTTTTTTTAGAGCTCTAGTTCCAAAAAAACAGGGCAGTGATCCGAACCCATAACTTCGGCAAGAATTTCGGCGGACTTGATTTTGCCCTGAATTTTTTTTGAAACAAGAAAATAATCTATTCTCCATCCCACATTTCTTTCTCTGGCGTTTGCCCAATGTGACCACCATGAATAGTGCCCGTTGCCTTTATGAAAAAGTCGGAATGTGTCTACGAATCCCCCGTCGATGAATTTTTGGAAACCCTCTCTTTCTTCTTTTGTAAAGCCTTTTAAGCCATCATTTTCTTTAGGACGGGCCAAATCATCCGGCGTATGAGCCACATTTAGATCCCCGCAAAAAATGACTGGTTTGGTATTCTCGAGTTCTTTGCAATATGCAAGAAAGGCAGTGTCCCAACTATTTTGACGTAATGGTATTCTGCTCAAATCATCTTTGGCATTTGGGGTGTAAACGTTCACTAGGAAAAAATCTTTATATTCAGCCGTTATTACGCGCCCCTCTGTCCCCGGATCTCCATATTCATCAGCTTTTACGCCATATTTTTGAGTGATAGTGTCGGGGAAGCCGTTCCAGACATCAACTGGTTTGGTTTTGGTAAATATTGCCGTACCTGAGTAGCCCTTTTTTGTGGCAGAATTCCAGTATTCTTCGTATTCGGGTAAGTCAATTTCCGTCTGATGTTGTTCAGCCTTTGTTTCCTGTAGGCACAATATATCGGGCCGGTATTTTGAAACGAAAGGCACAAAAAGGCCCTTTTTTACAACTGCCCTAATGCCGTTTACGTTCCAAGATATGATTTTCACTAAAAAATGATATCACGGAATGCATGGACGAGATAAGCCTTGGCGACCTTCCTCCAAACACTAGTGTCCCATTAAAATTCTCTCGAAAATGAAAAACCCCTTGAGGTGAGCCATAATGTGTCTGTCGGACTCATTATGAATCTCAATTCCCGAAAGGGGTTTTTCGTATGTACCACTCTACCACGATTTTTAATCAGATCTTGGCGTTTGTCCCAAAAGATCGCTTGCGGCGTTTTGTGGGACAGCACCAAGCTGATCGATACGTTAAGAAAATGACCGTATGGAATCAATTTATTGTTCTCATGTATGCCCAAGCTACAGGCAAAGACAGCTTGCGTGAGATCGAAACTGGATTGCGAACCCAAGAAAATTTCTGGTATCACCTCGGAATCAATACCGTTTCGAGATCGAGCATCGCCCGCGCGAATAACAAACGCAGTTATAAAATATTCGAGAATCTTTTTTACGCTATCTTGGAGCAATGCCGAGAAATTACCCCCAAAAGAAGTTTTTCTTTCGACAATCCTTTGTATTCGCTCGATTCAACTACGATCAGATTATGCCTCCAACTATGCGACTGGGCCAGGTACCGACATGCTAAAGGCGCAATCAAGATGCACCTCCTCCTCAACAATCAAACTGATATTCCGGAAGTTGTTAATGTAACAGCTGGCAAGGTTGCGGATATTACACAAGCCAAGAAAATGAGTCTTGCCATTCCACAAGGCAGCGTCTTGGTTTTCGACCGAGGATATCTTGATTTCAGTTGGTGGTATAGGCTCGAGAAGCAAGGTATTTTCTTCGTGACCAGGCCGAAAGCACCAACATTGTTTGTGGTGTCCGGAGAACACGCTAAACCTTCCGGTCGTATTCTGTCAGATGAGCGCGTCTGGGTCGGCGATATTATCAGGGCAGAATATCCAGAGGAGATGCGCAGAGTGAAATATCTTGATGAAAGCGGCGAAACATACGCATACATAACAAACAACTTAGAACTTTCCGGCGAAGAGATCGCGCTCATCTACAAAGAACGTTGGAGAATTGAGTTGTTTTTCAAATGGATCAAACAGAATCTAAAGATCAAATCGTTTATGGGCACGTCAGAAAATGCCGTGCTTTCTCAACTGTGGGTTGCCATGATTTACTACTTAATTCTCTCTTACATTAAATTTCAGACCAAATTCGATCGATCGCTCCTTGAGTTCACACGTATGGTCAAGGAAACACTTTTTACACGCCGCACCATTATTGACCTGTTATCTTTGTCCCCAAAGAATCTGCACAAATTCAAACCTGACAAAATGCTCCAATTACAACTTGCGGGAGTTTAGTGGGACAGCAATGTCCTCCAAAGGATCGGCTTGCAAAGATTCTCTATTCATGCTAGTATGTACGTATGGCATTAACCACAATGAAAAAGCAAAAGTTGGTCAAGGAGTTCGGTACCCATGACAAAGATACCGGTTCGCCTGAGGTTCAAATCTCGATTTTGACTAAAAGAATCGAAGAACTGGCTAAACATTTGAAGAAAAATCAGAAAGACAACCACTCGAGGAGAGGTCTTCTTGGAATGGTGGCTGACAGACAGACTCATCTTAAATATTTGCAAAAAAATCATCCTCGACGCTACAACGTCATCATAAAGAAGCTCGAGCTCAAGAAATAAAAGGCCGCTCGCCTTTGTCTATTAAAAAGCACGGATAAATTCCTGCTGAAATTTTCCTCGAGCTCGGCTCAGTCAGCCTCGCTAGTCTTTTCAATAGACTAATGCTCGCTCTGGTCATTCGCTTTTGAGTACAAAAGCTCATGGAAATCGGGGATGTGTGTAATCGAATGGCAATATTTTGATCAAAAATCTTTTTTAAAAAAATTGTCGTAAGCGCTTGCCTTTTGCTTGTTGATGTTAAAATTTGTGCCTCTTTGTACTTATACCATCCCCAACTAATCATTCCCGACAATCCTTTGCAATCTCGGGCTGTGATTTTGAGAAAAATCCTCGACATATCTCGATATGCCTCGTATCTTTCTCTTCATCTCGCCACGAGATTTCAAACGCTATCAGAAAGCCTTACTTGGGGATGGTATTACCTGAATAGTTTCTGTTTAGGAACCAGGTTAAATCGTATTAAAAGAGGCGACTAGTTATACTGTGTTAGGAGCGGAAGAAATATATTCTTCGCGGCTCACTCACAATCGTCGACAAACTAAAGGCTGGCCATGTTAGAAGTTGCTCACTTTGTGTAGCTCATCGCTGTTAAAGCCGAAGGCGTTTTCGCAGATAATTGTTTTGGCGTTACTGCCTCACGTTGGACTTCTAACGGGGCTGGCAATTGCACAGGCCTAAGGTATCATTTACATTAAAGGTCGTTGAATAAATTGTATTAGAATCAAGAATCGCGAATAATGAATCGAGAAGAATCGAAAAAAGATTTGCAAAAGATACACGATTTCACGGATCTCATCGTCTGGAAGGAAGCGCATAGGCTCGTTTTGGCTGTGTATCACAATTCTGAAAAATTTCCCAAGGAAGAAATTTTTGGACTGACGAGTCAAATGAGGAGGGCGGCTATTTCGGTGACCTCTAATATAGCGGAAGGTTTTGGACGGAAGAATTACAAAGATAAAATTCATTTCTATTTCATGTCGCTTGGATCGTTGTACGAACTCCAAAGTCAACTTTTAATTGCTAAAGATTTGCAATATATTTCTGAACCAGATTTTGATGTTTTTAAGGCATTGTCAAATGATGTGCAGAGGTTGTTGAATGCATTTATTAATAAATCTAAAACTTTTATATAATCGCGTTTCTCGATTCGAGGTTTTCATATCACGATTCCCGATTCTTGATTCCCGATTCTTATCAAGATGTCTATAATCAAACACAAAGATCAGAGGGTTGGCATTTTTATTGATGCGCAAAATCTTTATCATTCGGCGAAGAATCTTTATCACGCCCGGGTTAATTTTGGGCAGGTGGTTAAGGAAGCTCTGGCCAACAGGCTTTTGACCAGGGCGATCGCTTACGTTATCACGACGGAAGGTGGCGAAGAAAAAGGTTTTTTCGAAGCACTGGGAAAAGTTGGTATAGAGACCAGGACAAAAGATCTGCAGATTTTCGCCGGGGGCGCCAAGAAGGCCGACTGGGATGTCGGGCTCGCAATGGACGCTATTAAAATGGCTCCGAAATTGGATACGATAATCATTATTTCCGGTGACGGCGACTATGTGCCGCTCGTCGAATATTTGAAGGACCATGGATGCCAGGTGGAAGTAGTTTCCTTTGGCAAATCAACATCAGCAAAACTGATCGAGTCAGCTGACGACTTTACTGATCTCGACCAAAATCCGAAGAGGTATCTTTTGGGAAGCAGGGGATAGGGAGGGGAAAGAAGTATGAATTAGGAATAATGAATAATGGGAGGGGGAAAAGAGATAAGAGAAAAAGGTAAAGCTTAAAACGCAGGATGAAAAAAACTACCCGAGGCGGGTAGTTTTGCGTTTGAAAGAGCGGATGCGGGTGAAAGAATAGTCACGCGGCCGGATAATGGTGCCAAATGGGGTGTGGTAATGGTAGTCGTCCGGATCTCGGGGGTTCGCGTAGCAGTCAAATTCCCAGCCTAGAACTTTTATGGCGTACCAGTGATCCAGTCCAATGAAACGCAGAAGCCCGAGGAGGTGAAAGGGGTAAGAAGATCTGACAGCTTCGCGCACGGCAAGCCAGGCTACAAATATGTCTAGTTTGGTGTACCACCAGTCGAGTTTGATAATAAGAAATAGACGTCTGATTTTTTTCATAGGGAACGGAGTCTAGACTAAGTCTATGCCGGGTAGTTTCGAAGTCAAGATGGCGAGCGTAGATAAAGTTACTTTTGCTGTTCCAAAAACTCAAAAACTTTTTGGTTGGAGAGCATGCGATTGATGTAATCGCGCACCCTTTCCGGGTTGGCATCTTTCTGGTGTTCCAGAAAATGTTCTACTTCATGATCTACCGCTTCTTTGTCAGCTTCGATTTTTTCGGCTTTTTTAATTTCTGCCAAAATAAGGTTCACTTTTGCTCTCTTTTCAGCAGTCGGTTTCCAATCCTTAATTAAATCTTCACGAATTTTCTTCGAGTCTTTCAAGTAGTTTTCGATAGATAACCCCATTCTCTTTACATCGCTTTCAAATTCGGCTTCCATTTTTTCAAGCTCGTGTTCAGTGAGAAGGTCGGGAATGGCGCCTTCGGTTTTCTTTAGTATCTCATCGATAATGGAGAGGCGGTGTTTTTCTTTAAATTTATTTTCGTTCTCACTTTCCAAATCTTTTTTGACTCGGTCTCTCAGTTCATCTACGGTTTTTCCTCCGCCCACGACTTCCGCAAACTGATCGTTTAGGGGTGGAAGTTCGTCCTCTTTTATTTCCTGAGGAGTTGATTCTCCTTTGGCCGCACGCGCCGCGTATTGTCGCAATCTAAGAATTGCTTCGTTCACTTCCTTCTCAGTTGTTTCAGGAATTTTTTCCATTTTTGAATTTTTATCAACTGCGATCTTTTTATAGTCGGGCAATTTCAGTTTTGGGCGAAGCGGTACGACCATCGAGAGCGTTACCGGGTTTCCGGGTACTGCTTTGGTTACCGAAACATAGGGGAGAGCAATGGCTTCCGGCGTGTCATTTTGAATAATGTTTCCGACGGCGTCTTTGAGCCAAGCGTTTATAGCCTCTTCAAGAATGGCAAGCTCCCCAAGTTTTTCGATAATTATCGACTCCGGAACGTGTCCTTTTCGAAAACCCGGCATGTCGGCTTTTGAAGTCAAATTTTTAAGCGATTTGCTTCTGTACATCCCGATTTCTTCGGTAGAAATTTCAATTTCTAAAACTTGCTCGCATTTCTCCGCTCGATTTTCCGATTTAAGAACTTTGTAATTTGCCATTTTTTCACTTCAAAAAATATAATGTGTGAAGTTTAACTTGAAAATCGTCTATTTTGCAAATGAAAAGACGCCCCCGGCTTTCGGGGGCGTCTTTTAGAAAACTTTAGAAATTTGTGTCCACTTCGACGTCGGGAGTGTTTTGAATATCGTACTCAAGTGAGTAGTCGTCATTCCCCGTTGAAAGCTCCGGGGGAGGAACATCGGCAGGCTCCTCAATATTTATTTTATTTTGCCAAAAATAAACGGCTCCAATAACAAGAATGACTATAACGACAATCGAACCGATCAAAGGACCCATAGAGCCCCCCTGATTATTTGGTTTTTCTCCCGTATTGATAATGTTGATGTTGTTGTTGGGTTCCATAAATTTAGTTAATTTGAATAATGCGATTAGAGGTTTTTACGGTGTAACCGACTCAGTGGTTGTTGCAGGCTGACCAAGTCCGCGTAAGGAAGCAATGGCGTCAACGGTTGCAGTTTTGGCTTCTTTCACGCTCATTTCAGCCGCCTTTAGAATATTCCTCAATTCTTCGGTGTCAGTGGTTGCCGAAATGGCTGCGGAAGCGAGAGCCATTTTAGCATTCTGGATCGAAGTTTTAGCCAGGTCAGATTTTTCTTTTGACTCTTGTACCATGGCCTTTGTTGTCACCGGGGTCAGTCCTTCTGATTCCAATCTTGTGATTCTTGTTTCGATTCTTTTGTTAATGTTTTCCAATCGCACAATTACTTCATCAAGTCTAAGGAGAGTCTTTGTTATTCGGGCGCGCAGTCCGGATGCGAGTTTTTTCCTCAAATCTTCTCGGAATACTCTTTTTTGCTCCTGCAGGGCTTCTCTGCCCTCCTGAATTTCGGATTGTATCTGTGCTCGCACCTCATTGGTTTCTCCTCTCGCACTCTCTCTTTGCTCTCTTATTTGCTGGAGTGCCGGTTTAACGGTTTCCTCTTGAAAAGTTTGTCGGCTCTCTCTTACTTCGCGGTTAATTCCCGGCATCACGTCGGTCGAGGTGGTCGCAATGGCGTAGGCGCCGCTCCCAAGGCCGAGGGTCAAAACCAACGCTACAATTTTTATATACTTGTTCATTTTTCAAAAATTAATTAGTAAATATTATTTATCGTGCCTAAAGAATACTATATGTAAGAGTGTAAGAAAAGCAAAAAACAAAAAACAGCGCGTTCGTCTTAGGCGAATACGCTGTTTTTGCTCAAAAACTTTCCCGAATTCCAGGAATTCTACATAAGTAGAGGAATAATGAGCAGAGCAACAATGTTTAGAATCTTAATCATTGGGTTAATAGCAGGTCCCGCCGTGTCCTTGTAGGGATCGCCAACGGTGTCTCCTGTGATTGCGGCTTTGTGAGCTTCGCTTCCTTTGCCGCCAAAATTACCTTGCTCAATATACTTTTTAGCATTGTCCCAAGCTCCTCCTCCCGAAGTCATTGAAATGGCCACAAAAAGACCGGTGACGATGCTTCCGACAAGCAATCCTCCAAGAGCCACCGGGCCCAAAACCAAGCCGACAATTATCGGAGAAAGCACGGGAATAAGTGCCGGTACAATCATTTCTTTTATCGCCGCGCCTGTGACGATGCCGACAGCTTTTGAGTAATCGGGTTTGGCTTTGCCTTCCATGATGCCTTTAATCTCCCTAAATTGTCTTCGCACTTCCTCGACAACCTTGCCGGCAGTTTTGCCGACTGCTTCCATTGATAGTGCCGCGAAGTAATAAGGAAGAAGACCCCCCAAGAATAGGCCGACAATGACCTTTGGGTCGCCGAGAGCGAAAACCAGTTCGGTGCCTCTTGCTGTAAATTCTTCCGTGTAAGAGGCGAACAAAACGAGAGCGGCGAGTCCAGCAGAACCGATAGCGTAGCCTTTTGTTACAGCTTTGGTGGTGTTGCCAACTGCATCCAGAGGATCGGTAACGGCGCGCACTTCCTTTGGCAGTTCGGCCATTTCCGCTATGCCCCCGGCGTTGTCTGTAATCGGGCCGTAGGCATCTATGGCTACTATAATTCCGGCGAGGGATAACATGCTCATTGCCGCGAGAGCGATGCCATAAAGTCCGGCAAAATGATAAGCCGCGAGGATGCCGCCAACGATTGAAAGGAGAGGCAGGGCGGTTGATTTCATCGAAATGGCCAAGCCTTGAATGATGTTTGTTCCATGTCCCGAAGTAGAGGCTTTGGCAATTGATTGGACAGGAGAGTATTTAGTGCTTGTGTAATATTCGGTGATGACAACCAATAGCGCGGTAACGACAAGTCCGACAATAGCGGCGCTGAAAAGTGAAAGTATGGAATATTTGCCGTTATCAGCCATTAGCATTTTTGTGACCGGATAGAACGCGGCCGCCGCCAATACTCCGGACACTATGAGAGTTTTGTAAAGCGCCCACATTATGTCACCCGATTTGGAAAGTTTCGCAAACCAGGTGCCGACTATGGAAGCGATGATGGACACTCCTCCTAAAACAAGCGGATAAATTATTGCCGCTTCGTAGTTTTCAAAAATAAGCGAACCAAGAAGCATGGTGGCGATTGAAGTGACAGCGTATGTTTCAAATAAGTCTGCCGCCATTCCTGCGCAGTCTCCCACGTTGTCTCCGACGTTGTCAGCAATGACTGCCGGATTGCGCGGATCATCTTCCGGAATTCCCGCTTCAACTTTTCCCACCAAATCTGCGCCAACGTCAGCCGCTTTTGTAAAAATTCCACCTCCCAATCTGGCAAAAACAGAAATCAAGCTTGCTCCAAAACCCAAGCCAACGAGTGATGCGATGTCACCTCCTGTTGCGGCATAGAAAACCGTCGTTGAAAGTAGGGCAAGACCGACAACAAGAAGGCCCGTTACTGTTCCTCCCTTAAACGCTATGCTAAGAGCTGAGGCCAATCCTTCTTTTGCGGCTTCGGTGGTTCTCACATTGGCGCGGACAGAAACATTCATGCCGATGTACCCAGCCAAGCCGGAAGCGACCGCTCCGACAACAAATCCTATGGCTGAAGTTAAACTAATCAGCCACCACAAAAGGGCAAAAACGACTACCGCAATGGGCGCGATTATCGAGTATTGCCTGTTTAGGTACGCCTTGGCCCCTTCTTGAATGGCGTTAGAAATCTCCTGCATTCTGGCTGAGCCGGCACTTTTTTTAAGAATATTAGAGGCTGTAAATAGTCCGTAAAGGATAGCCAAAAGGCCGCTTGAGATCGCGAAAATAATGTAGTTATTCATGACGACAAATTAAAAGTGCTAATCTACGAATCTATACTAATGATAACTAATGGCTACGAATGGGAACGATATAAACTCTAATCTTTTCAAGATGGCAGTCAAGATTTTTTCTCGGGAGCGGATTTCTCTTTATCGGACTGAGGGATTGTTTCGGTCTTTGCTTCTGTGACAGTTTCGCTGACTTCCTTGGTTTCCGACTCATCTTTTTCTTTGGGTTCGGTTTTGATTACGACGGGAGCGTCTTCGCTTTGGCCGTCAGCTTCAGCCACGGTTTCTCCCTGAACCGAACGAATGTCGATTTTCCATCCTGTAAGCTTTGCGGCTAAACGAACGTTTTGTCCTCCCTTGCCGATTGCAAGAGATTGCTGGTCTTCTGAAACGATAACTGTGGCTTTGTGTTCATTCTCGTCCACTTTAACTTCAAGGGCTTTGGCGGGCGAAACGGAATCGGCAATAAACTTGGAGCTTTCGGCCGACCACTCAATGATGTCAATTTTTTCTCCGCCGAGCTCGCTCATGACAGTTGAAACGCGGACGCCTCTTTGTCCGACTAACGAGCCAACAGGGTCGATATGTTCGTCGTTCGAGAATACGGCCACTTTTGATCGGGAGCCCGGTTCTCTTGCGATGGCCTTAATTTCAACGACTCCATTTGAAACTTCCGGGGCCTCAATTTTGAAAAGCTCGTAAATAAATTTCGGGTGTGACCTAGAAAGTTTTAGGAATACTCCTCTCGGGCTTTCTTCGACTCTGAATAGATAAGCTCTTACTCTTTCTCCCTGACGAAAATGTTCACCGGGGATTTGTTCCTCGAAGGGAAGAATTCCTGTGGCCCGTCCCATGTCGACGAATATATTTCCTCTCTCAACTCTTTGGACGGTACCGGAAACGATTTCACCTTCGCGCTGGCCGTATTCGGCGACCACTGAAAGTTTTTCTGCCTCGCGGATTTTCTGGATGATGACTTGTTTGGCGGTTTGGGCGGCGATGCGGCCGAAGTCCCCTTTATTTTCCAGAGGGAAAATAATTTCATCTTCCAAAACGGCGTCCTTCTTTATTTTGCGGGCGTCCTCGATAAGAATGTGATGCTCGGGATTGTAAAAAATGCGATCATCTTCCGGCGCCCTTTCGATCTCTTCGCCTTCTTCTTTGACGATGACTTTGGTATCGTCAACCACAATTTTCACTTGATAAAATTCGGTGGCGCCTGAAGACACGTCAAATTTGGCTCTAACGATTTGACCTTTTTTTCCGTACTCTTTTTTATAAGCCGTGGCGATAGCCGCCTCGATGGCTTCGAGCACTCTTGAACGCGGAATCCCGCGCTCTTCCTCGAGCTGGTCGAGGACTGAATTTATTACCTTGAGATCAAATAACATGATTGATTTTTAAGGAGTGAAACGACTATAAAAATCTTCACCCCGTTAAGTAAAACTTTTAAATTTTTATGTTGATTAGATTTTAGCACGGATGAATAACTGCCCGTTGAGTAGTGTGCGCCTACTTAACGGGGTTCTTAAAAATATAGTCGCCGTCGCTCCTTATTTTTAAGAAAAAGGTTCGCCCACGGCGAACTCAGTTGAAAGTAGTTTAGCATAAGGAAGCCATTTCCGTCAACCTAAACCAGGTGTGTGTCGGCTGGAGGAGAATTCATCTCTTTTGCCCTCTGCCAAGCCAATTCGTAGATTTTTTTCATCGCGTCGGCAATTTCCTCGCTCTCTATTATTATGCCGAGCTTTTCCCTCCAAGAAGCGATCATCACTTTGTTGTCGTAGATGTTTATTTCTGGCGAGAAATAATATTTATCCGCCGGCACGAAGGCGATTTCGCGTTTTTCTTCAGTGTCGTGCGATTTTCTTTCAAGCCCGAATTCTGTTTCAGGGACAATTGCGCGAATGGCGATGTTTTTACCCGCTCGTCTCTTGTAGTACTCAGGAAAATAATTTGGCAGAGCTTTGTGCATGTCGTCCACAGTGGCGTAGGCGCGGATAGCTTCCGAGCTGGTCAAGGTATCTTCGTACACATGCTTAAGCCCTTCTGTTCCTTCGTAAAACTTAATCTTGGGCCGGTTTTGTTTGGCGTAAACCCTGGAAATTTGCGGGATAAAATCTTCCGCCTTTCTTACTCGCTCGACGGCTTTGTCAGCCTCTCTCTTGAAATAAAGGGCAAGTGATTCTGGAGATTCTGCGGCATACTCGGCTTTAGGTTCCTTACCGGAAAGATTTACCACTCCTTTATTAAGGAGGGAATCGAGGATTTCATAGCCAGTAGTGCGATTTATGCCGGCCTTCCTTGAAATTTGAGATACCGTGCCTTTCCCTAATTCGAGCAGTGACACATAAACAATCGCCTCCTTTTCCCCAAAACCCAAATTAAGAAGTGTAGATTTTAGCTCATTGTTTTCTTGCATATAGGCATATTACACCCTGAAATAAATTGTGTCAACTTTATTCGACAAAAATATACAGCAATATATGATTACCTTGTTAAATAAGCATTATTGAGTAATTTTCTTGACGAAATTCATTGACAATGATGAAATAATCTGTTACACTTATGGCAGAATCTACTGAAAGATCCTTGATAGCGCTCTTCATTGGTTAATCACCTTCTCGATAGATGGACGGTGGGCAAAAAACTCTAGAGGCCCACCATTCATCTATTGAATGAGACATAAGTCGGTTCCGCAGCGCGGAACTGGAAGTTCACAACGATCTTCCTCATAAAATGGGTGGACCTAACCATGAAAAATCAATTTCCCAACGTGCCGGTTAGTTTGCCTTCGAAAGATCTACTCCCTTCGGGGTTTCGGCTTATGGTTTACAAATGGAGCTATCCTGAAGTTCGTCTGAACGAGACGGTGCTAGTAAACGGGCAAGTTGTTAAAAAACTATTGACCCTCGACCTCAACATCCCGGAGTCCGGATTTGCGAGTAAGGTGAATAATGCTTCCCTCATGGACGCTAAAAGCACATTTGTCCGCAATTATCCGTGTCCTCACCGTTGCCCAGGCTGCTTCAATAACGCGGAGCTTCACAACCCCATTCTGACACTTAAGGAGCTTTGGAAAATCGTCGACGAAGCACAAGAGCTCGGTCTTGATTCCGTGAAATTCTTGGGACCAGGCGAACTTATCGCCAATCCGGAGCTTTTCAAGATCCTCGACGAATTCGAAAAGAGGGGCATCGTCGTCGGCATATTCACTAAAGCCGCCATCATGGGCAACGACGTTCTGTCGCGCCACTATCACGGGATCGGTTCGGAAGAACTGGTCTGTCGGCTCACAGCGTATAAAAATACGACATTCCTTGTCGGGGGACGCTCATTCGATCCGGCCTTCGAAAACCGGTTCATTCCCCGGAATGAGCGGCAGATCGGATCGGAATTCGATTACCATGAGGCCAGGAACCTCGCGATCGAAAGGCTTTGTCGTGACGGAATGAATGCCGATCTTTTCAAACAAAGACTGGCCATCATTTGCAGTCTCGTGACAGAGGAAAATCTCGGGTGCGCGGCGGAGATATTCAGATGGGGAGTGGAAAGGAACATTCCTGTCTATCTGCCCCCGACCATGGTGAGCGGAAAGGGTCACAAACTCGTGAAAAGCGCTTCGGACGAAAAATTCGAGGACGACTACATTAGTTTGGCCGCCGGGGTCTATTCCTGGGCGATCGCTAGGGGGGTGATGGCTCTCCAGCAATTCGAAAATGAAGGGCCTCATCCTTACATAGGCGTAGCTCCTTGCAATCAGCTGACGCACGGTTTGTACATCCATTATGATGGGGCGGTGTGGCGATGCCCGGGAAACGACACTCCCGACTTTGTTGTCCATCCTAACGTGCGCAACGTTCCACTTGTTGAAATTTGGCGGGGGAGCAAAAACTACTTCATCAATAAATTCAACAATGGTTGCGTCAAGGACGGATTCTCGCTGCCTCGAAGGTTTTACCGCGAGGTCAGAGAACGGGTTTTACGGCAGTAGCCCCGAACACTAACTTTTCTTAAAGTTAGTGAACGGGTAAATCTGCAAAACGCTTTGGAGATTAGCGTGGAACTTCGCGGGGCCCGATTCGATTAATATCGAATCGGGCCTATTTTTTTGCCTGGATTTTTGGTCGACATTTGAAAATGAAAAAAATGTAAACATTTTTGATGGCTGTTTTCTGTGTGGTTTGATATAATTCCGACTAATGCAGAACGTCGACCCCGGTGAAATTAAAATTGTAGAACAATTTTCCTTTGCCTTCGGCAAAGATTTCACGGGGTGGCGATTTTTATAGTCGCTTCACTCCTTAAAAATCAGCCATGTACATAGAAGAATCACAACTAGACAATTTCATTCGCGACTCCGGACTTCTTTCCCGCGCTGAGTTCGATGAAATCGAAAATAAAGCAAAAGAGAAGAACCAATCTTTTAGCCAGACCTTGGTGAACGAGGGAAAACTGACAGAGGACGATCTTCGAAAGATTCAAGCTCATATTTTGGGCATCCCATTTGTTGATCTTAAATCTCAAAAAATAGACTTTGAGGTTCTCTCTCTTATTCCTGAGCCCATTGCCCGTAATCACAACATTATTGCTTTTAAGCGTGATGCGGATGCCCTGGAGATTGCCATGTTGGATACGGATGATTTGGCGGCAATTGAGTTCGTTAAGAAGAAGGTTCATTTGAAGATAATGCCACGTTTAACCGATGCGGAGTCCATCAAGAGCGCGCTTCTTCAATACCAAAAAAGCTTGAAAGCCGAGTTCGGAGATTTGATTCAGGGAGATATAGGAACGATAAGTGCTTTGGCTGAGGGTAAGGCTGATGAAGCGACAAGCGCTCAGGACTTGAAGAAGTTAGCGGAGGACGTTCCTGTTGTGAGGATAGTGGATACTTTGCTAAAGCATGCCATTTTGCAGGGCGCGTCCGATATACATATAGAACAGATGGAAAAGGAGCTTTTGGTGCGTTATCGAATTGACGGGTTGTTGCATGACGCTATGATTTTGCCCAAAAATGTTGGGGCGAGTATTACTGCCCGTATTAAAGTTTTGTCCAATTTAAAGTTGGATGAAAAAAGATTGCCTCAGGACGGCCGATTTAAAATCGAAGTTAGCGGTGAAAAAGTTTCGTTCCGCGTTTCGACCCTCCCCACGCATTTCGGGGAAAAGACAGTTATGCGTCTTTTGCGAGAGACCTCTTCGGGTTTTTCGCTTGAAGTTTTGGGTTTTCACGGTGACGCGCTCGAACATATCCATTCAGGCATGAAACAAAAAACGGGAATGCTTTTGACGACAGGTCCCACGGGAAGCGGAAAAACGACTACTTTGTATACGATGGTGGATATATTGAACACTCCGGAAGTCAACATCTCGACTATTGAAGATCCTATCGAATACCAAATGGCTCGTGTTAATCAGACTCAGGTAAAACCGGAAATAGGTTTGGATTTCAGCATGGGACTTCGCACTCTTATGCGACAGGATCCGGACATAATAATGGTGGGAGAAATTCGAGACAAAGAAACCGCATCTTTGGCCATCAACGCGTCATTGACCGGTCACTTGGTTCTCTCTACTCTCCACACCAATTCTGCCGCCGGCGCCTTGCCTCGTCTTGTGGATATGCAGATCGAACCGTTTTTAATTGTAACTACGGTAAATGTAATTATCGGCCAAAGACTTGTGCGCAAATTGGTTGGGAAAGATAAATATTATTTGTCGAAGGCCGGCATTGACGCTCTCGGAAAATCAGTTGACCTCGATCGGATAATGGAGGCTTTGAAAAAGGAAAAAATTGTTCCGAAAGACGCCAACTGGGAGAAGATTCCGTTTTACAGGCCAAAGCCGAGCGAAGAGTCGAAAGATGGGTATAAGGGACGTGTCGGTATCTATGAAGTTTTGAAAGTGTCGGGGGCAATAAAAGAGATGATCATTCATGGTGCAACGGCAAAAGATGTGGAGACCCAAGCTAAAAAGGAGGGGATGTTGACGATGATAGAGGATGGGATTTTTAAAGCGGTTCAAGGACTAACGACAATAGAAGAGGTACTCCGGGTAGTGTCGGAATAGAAAAGCGTAAAGCGTGTAGCGTAAAGTGAAAAGAGGAATCAACTAAACGTTAAACGCTAAACGCTAAACGCAATGTTATTCCATGTAAAAATACAAAAAAATAACGGAGAAATATACGAGGAAGAGCGCGAAGCTTCTGATAAATTTGTGCTGTTTGACGATTTGAAGAAGGAAGGGCTGACGATGCTCTATGCTCACGAAGTCAGAAAAATTGCCAATTACCCAATATTTAAAAAAATACTATCGGGCGTTTCCTTTTCGGTGCCTTTGCATCAGAAAATAATTTTTGCCAAAAATCTTTCGGCTATGAATGACGCGGGGTTGCCGATGACACGCGCGTTGTCCGTTATCGAGAGACAGGTTTCTAATCCCAGCATGAAAAAAATAGTTGTCGCGCTGAACGAGTCAATTAAAAAAGGCGAGCCTCTTTCGGAAGGGTTGTCAAAGTTCCCGACGGTTTTTTCTTCTCTTTTTATTTCTATGGTGAAAGCCGGCGAGGAAGGCGGTAATCTTTCGGAATCTCTAAAAATCGTAGCCGCTCAGCTTGAGCGCATGTTTTATATTAAGAGAAAAGTACGAGGGGCTCTCATGTACCCGGCCGTAATCATGATTTTAATCGGCATTGTCGGTGCTTTGATGTTTACTATAGTGGTACCCAAACTTACTTCGGCTTTTACAGATATCAAGATGGAACTGCCTTGGAGTACTCAACTCATAATTTTTGCAAGCACCTTTCTTCGCGACCACTATTTGATCGCACTTCTTGGATTTTTGTGTGCGGGGGTAGGTTTGTGGTTTTTCGCGCAGACTTCAAGAGGTAAACAAACTTTTGATTTTATTTTTATAAAATTTCCGATAATCGGGCCGATGGTTGTTGAGGTTAACTCGTCACGAACGGCAAGAACGCTGTCTTCACTTTTGACTTCTGGTGTAAATGTTTTGGAGGCAATATCTATTACGGGTGAAGTTGTACAAAATTATTATTTTAAAAAAGTATTGGACAAAGCGAAAGAGACAATACAAAAAGGAAGTCCACTTTCCACCTGTTTTGCGGAAAAAGGCAATGTATTTCCGCCCTTTTTTACGGAAATGGTGGCGGCCGGAGAAGAAACTGGCAATCTTGCGGCGATGCTTGCCGACGTGGCTTCATATTATGAGAATGAGGTTGATCAAAAGACCAAAGATTTTTCGACCATCATTGAACCTCTTATCATGATTTTCATTGGAGGTGCTGTGGGATTTTTTGCATACGCCATGCTTACCCCGATGTACTCCATGATGGGATCCATTCAGTAATTGAAATTGATGGTTTTAAATTTAGGTACACCCTTAATTCTGAGCTTTAGGGGTGAATAGAGACCGTCGCGAGGCCTGTCTTAAGAGGATGCTAGCTCACCTCTTTTGTGCGCCGAAGAGGGTAACCAGGGGATTTTGGCGGCGGCGCCGTTTAGCTAAGTATTTTCACAATAATGAAGATATGCTAATATCTTTTTTGGAACTAAGGCCGCTTGGTCCAGCCCCTTTCGAAGTAAAGGGTTTCTGCGAAGAGGAGATCGGTACAAAGAAAAACGAAAGCGTGCTGCTGAAAGGGCAAAATTCGTCTATGAACATCAATAACATTACCGCAAACTTCGATTAATCGACCCTGCGACTTCCACCTGGAGGCTGACCCGATCTTATATTGGGTGGTCTCCGACTTTCTGGAAACATTTAGTTGGGGAAACAACTGGCTTTCCGGCACAATGGAGCGGAGGGAACAGCAAACCCGTAGAAGCTCCGTGCAAGAGCCGCGACGTATGTCGCGGCTTCTTCGTGTCCTGCTTTTTTGTCAGGCGGTATTCCAACATAAAGACACGAGCAATTTTTCAATTTCCAATAAGACCAGAAAGAGACGCTACTCATTTTAAGAAAGCTATAGCTATCTTAAAATGAGTAAGATTTTCTCGTGGTGCCTATTTTAGACGGTGGCTAAATAGGTAACGCGACAGTTTTTGAGTTCGGTTTTTGCTATAATCATGCTATGAACAAAAAACATCTTGTCGTCGGCAATTGGAAAATGAACCCTACTTCCATCGAAGAGGCGAGAGCTGTTGTCGCGATGTCCAAAAAAGCGGCGAAGAATTTAAAAAGAACGGAAGTTGTTATTTGTCCACCTTTTGCTTTTCTTCATCTTGTTAAGGTGGATAATAAAAAGATTTTTGCCGGTGTTCAGAATGTTTTTAATCAACCGGCGGGCTCATTTACCGGAGAAATTTCGCCGCAGATGGTTCGGTCTTTGGGCGGAAAATACGTTATCATCGGTCACTCGGAAAGGAGGGCTATGGGCGAAACCGACGAATTGGTGTCGCAAAAAATCATAGCCGCGTTAAACGCGGGGCTCAGACCGATTGTTTGTATAGGTGAAAAAACTCGCAATCAAAGCGGAGAATATCTTCAGTTCTTAAGGAATCAGCTATCGATTTGTCTTTCTTTGTTAAAAAAGAAACATTTTTCGGAAATCATTATTGCTTACGAGCCGGTTTTTGCTATTGGAAAAAGTTTCGCCGAGGCGATGCAGGCTCGTGAGATTCTGGAAACGGTCTTGTACATAAAGAAAGTTCTGAATGATATTTTTGGTAAAGAGTCGGCTTCCTGTGCCTGTATTCTCTATGGCGGTTCGGTCAATTGGGAGAACGCAAAAGCGATAATCGAAACCGGTGGAGTAAATGGTCTTTTGGTTGGCCGTGAGAGTTTGAATGTGGAAACATTTCCAAAATTATTAACCAGCGTCGATGCCGTATCTCTTTAAAAATATAAATGACATAGAGCGGGGCACGTTGACGAGGGCGCTCGTTCGGGTGGATTTTAACGTGCCGATAAAAGATGGGATTGTTCAGGACGGATTTAGAATTGATGAAACATGGCCGACACTCAAAGTTCTTCTCAAAAAAGGTTTCAAATTGGTTTTGTTGGCCCACCTTGGGGAAGATGGGTCGGAGAGCCTTCGTCCCATAGTGCAGTATATGGCCAAATTTTCACGCGTCGTCTTGGCTTCGTCAATCGAAGAAGCCAAAATTTTGACGAAGGACGGCAATAACATTGTGCTATTGGAGAACGTACGCGGTTTTCCCGGAGAGAAAGAAAACAGTTCCACCCTCTCGAAATCTTTCGCAAGTTTGGGTGATATTTTTGTGAACGAGGGTTTTTCCGTGTCACACAGAAAGCATTCGTCTGTTGTAGGTGTGGCAAAATATTTACCTTCTTATGCGGGGGTGCTTTTCAAAAAGGAAGTAGAAATGCTGTCAAAGGCTTTTAACCCAACAAAGCCGTTTGTCCTTATTTTGGGGGGTAAAAAGGCGGAGACAAAAATCCCTTTAATATCCCGTTTTGTGGACAATGCCGACAAAATCATTTTGGGAGGCGCACTGGCGAATGACTTTTTGAAGGCCAAAGGTTTTAATGTCGGAAAATCACTAATCTCGGATGCCGATTTGATAAAAAAGGATTGGTTGGCTGACACAAAATTTGTTACTCCTGAAAAAGTAATCGTTGAGGGTTCAAACGGCGGAAGGGAAATATTGACGGCAGAAATGGGCGAAGGGGACAAAATTGTTGATGTGGGAGAGAGTTTTGTAGAAATTGTTCGGAGTATTTTGAAATCCGCGAAGTTCGTTGTTTGGAACGGTTCATTTGGGATTTGCGAAAGTGGTTATGACTCGGGCACAAAAGGAATCGCAGAAGCTGTCGTTTCATCGGGCGCGTTCTCAGTGGTTGGCGGTGGAGACACTACCGCGGCATTGGACAGTTTCAAAATGGCGGACAAGTTTTCGTTTGTTTCAACGGGTGGAGGGGCGATGCTTGATTTTCTTGCGGTGGGGACATTGCCGGGGATAGAAGCTCTTTCCCTTTAGCGGTAACTATTTTTGTTGGTAGTCTCTTCCCGAAAAAGCTTAAGGTTGGCGCTTAAATTTAGTTAACATGTTGGTTGAGGAGAGTAGTGCCATATGCTAGTCTCTCATAAGGAAGGTTCTTCCTTATGAAAATTAAGTCATACTGCGAATTACTATTCGGTAGTCGGGAGGCGTATCAAAAGAAGGTTGTTGCTCAACTGAAAAAATCTCGCTTGAAAAAGCGGATCGATCTTGTTCCGGTAGATAAAATTCTTGAGAAAGAAGGATTGCCTCTGGTGCGCGAGGTTGAGCGGGACCCGTCTAAACTAACCTCACGATTTTTCTCACTGGTTTCCGGATCGTTCGGGTGCACGGTGAATGGAGTTATTGGCCGAGAGATAAAAAAATTTCTGAAATCGAGCCAAAATTTTGATGCCGTGCTTCGCGATATAGAAGCCGCCAAGTTTAGAGCTTCTGTGCCTTTTGGTCGGCAGTCGTTGGCAGTGCTCAGAATCGCTATAAGTTGTATTGAAGAATGTGAACCTGCTGCCTCCTCATGAGGGCAGCTTTTTTATGAGGTCAATGCGTCTACAATTTTTTCGGCGTTTTCTTTGAATGCGTTTTTATCTCCCCTAACGTTTGAGTTTGGGAAAACCCAGACGTGAGCGTGGGGCACTTCATCCCCGACAATTTTTGAAAGAATCCAATCGGTATCGAATGCTTTTCTTTGCGCTTCCGCTATTTTTTTTACGATTTCAAAATATTTTCCAATGTTAGGATAGTCCCAAACCCAGCGGTAATGTTTTTTCGGAACGACCTGAACGTGCCCCGGAGATTGCGGATGTATATCCAGAAAAACCAGAAAGTCTTTGTCTTCATAGACAGTTTCCGCCGGGATTTCACCTTTTGCGATTTTGCAGAAAATACAATCGGGGTCGTGCATGGTGATAGTATAAAACGTAATGTGCAATTGTAAAATCAATCAAGAAATTCGGAGACTTTGCTTTTTCGGTTAGATTATCTGCCGGGGCATAGGTTTGGCGATAAATTAAGACTGTGCCGAGTTTTCAAGCGTCTAGGATAAGTTGTTGGTCAAAAAGTTTGCGGAGTGATTTAGGGAGTGGTAGTGTTAACTTTAGAGAGGAGTAACTATGTGCGAAGAATGGGAACGCAACCGACGGACAGTAACGAAGATTATTTTTTCCAAACCTGAATTTACTGAACAAGAAGTATCGGAAAGATATTTTTCAGAGACAAGAAGTTTCAGGGTGGACCATCGTTCTGTGAGAGCTTACTTAAAAGATCTTCGAGAACACGGTGCTTTGTGTTACGAACGAGGGCGATATGTTGTTAGGTCTCCCAAAAATTAAGTCTTAGTATATCTGGCACCTTGTTCGGTCAGACAAAAGTCTGGCCGAAATTTTTTGTTGCAAGCTTTAGAACAGCGAAATGTAAATTTGTGCGAGCAACAAACCCACTCCAGACGTCTCTCGTCTTTTTGAAAAAAATCCCAACTTAACAATTCAAGGAAACGAGAAAAGAAAACAATTTTATAATGATTTAGGCAAGAAGGCGTCTACAAATGTTTGTCGGATTTACGAAAATATCTGATAAGTAGATTGCGATTTTGCAGAAAATACAATCGGGGTCGTGCATGAGTTAAGAATAAAGAATAAACAATTAAGAATCAAGGAAAGAAAAAAACCCCGATTCTTAAGTGAAGGGGGGTTATAAGAGCCTAATTGGCTCCGCTGTGCCGAACTTCTCGATGAGTAGCCGTATAAAAGAGGCGGGGCTCGCCAACTTGCGAAGTGCGGTATCTAGCGCCGGATTTTTGGGGAAATAATCACACGTCACGATATCCACATTTCCGACGCTTGGGTCTCTCCAGTAACTGATAATGACAACAGCAACGTCATTAAAGTTTTTATCGCCCAAGAATTCCTTGGACCAGCCGGAGAGAGCCACACAGGTTGAGTGATGTGAGACATCGTTTTTCGCAATCGCGATGACGGCGTAGCTTTCCGTCACTTCTTCTTCGACGACGATTCTCATGCTTTGACCGAGAGCTCGCTCAAGAAACTCGGCGTCCTTTTTCTCTTTTTCTGTTTGAGGTTTCCGATAACCGGTGACGCGACGCCTGATGGTTTTTTCGCTTTTTGTATCAAGAACCCAGTTGAGGTAACTTAGGAAAGTTGCCTCGCTGGACTGCTTCAGACCTTCTAGCGTGGCGTTGGCTTTTTTTATCGCATTTCTAATCGCCGCGGCCCGGAGCGCAATATTCCTTTGTTCGCACTCACTTGTCTTTGAGGCTTTTTCCAAAGCTTTTCTGGCAAATTCAGCTTTTTGATAAGCGACTTCGGCGCTTATCTTGTTAAAGAGCTCGTCCACAGTTTGTTTTGCTGTCATACTTTTGCGATTCCTTTCTCTGTCTTTATATTGCCCCGTAACGCTGTTTTGTCAACAATTTTTTATATTTTGCCGTGTTACAATTTTGGCATGACGAAAAAAAATGGTGGCGGTTTGGTCAAAAAAGATGTACCCAAAGAATTGAGGGAAGAACTTAAAGAATTTCCGGAATTGCTGTCCAAGCTTTTGTTTCACCGCGGGATTAAATCCAAAGAAGATGCCGATAGATTTCTGAATCCTGTATATGCTCCACATGACCCATTTTTCATGAAGGGCATGAAGGAGGGCGTCGAAAGATTAATTGAGGCATTTCAAAAAGGGGAGAGAATCACCATTTTTAGCGATTACGATGCCGATGGCATTCCGGGCGCGGTATTAATGAGTGATTTTTTCGACAAAATCGGTTACGACAATTTTGATGTTTATATTCCGGACAGGCATACCGAGGGTTTTGGATTAAATGAGTATGCGATAAACGAAATCGCCGATCGAAAATCAAAACTTATAATCACCATTGATTGCGGGGTGGCGGATGAAGCTGAAATAGTCTTGGCTAAGAGTTTGGGCGTCGAAGTAATTGTGACCGATCACCATACGCCGACCCAAGGTGTGCCTTCGGCAAAAGTTGTCATCGATCCAAAACAGGATGGTTGCCAATATCCCGACAAAAATTTATGCGGTGCGGGAGTGGCTTTCAAATTTGTTGAAGCCTCTCTCTCGGTTCTAAGGTCGGAAGCTTTTAAAATTAAAAATTCATCATTAAAAATTGGAGCCATTTCTGCCATCCCGGAAGGGTGGCAGAAATGGCTCCTTGATATGGTCGGAATTGCAACGCTCTCCGACATGGTGCCTCTCGTTGGGGAAAACAGGATGTTCGCAAAATACGGGTTGGCCGTCCTTCGAAAATCTCCCCGTCCCGGGTTGAACGCGCTTTTTAGAACATTACGAATAAATAGAGCCAATCTTTCGGAAGAGGATATCGCTTTTTCAATATCGCCTCGGATTAACGCGGCATCAAGGATGGGAAGTCCTATGACAGCTTTTCGGTTGCTTAGAACGAAGGAAGAGTTGGAAGCGGTTACTCTTGCCAGAGAATTGGAGAAACTAAATAGCGAACGCAAAGGCGTTGTGGCAGGTATGATCAAAGAAATAAAACATATGGCGAAGGAGCGCGGAGTGGAGAACAAAAAAGTCATTGTGATGGGAAGCCCTTCTTGGAGACCGGCGCTTCTTGGACTTGCGGCCGGCAATGTGGCGGAGGAATATGGTCGGCCGGTTTTTCTTTGGGGAAGAGATACCGAGACGACGCTCAAGGGTTCCTGCCGTGGCGCCGCGGGAGTTGATATTTTGGAATTGATGCAAAACGCCGGGGACATATTTATAGAATTTGGCGGGCACGCGGCGGCCGGCGGTTTTTCAGTCGCGCTGGACAGGGTGCATTTACTCGAGGATAAGCTTGAATTGGCCATAGAGAAATGCCTGTCGGGTAATGCCGAGGTGGATAGTAGAATACAGGCTGACCATGTTTTTAAAATAGGCGATTTGGATTGGAAAATTATTTCTGATCTCGAGAAGTTGTCGCCCTTTGGCGTTGGGAATCCCAAACCGGTTTTCCTTTTTGAGAAAATGCCAATTCACGAAGTCCGGCAATTTGGCAAAGACAATATTCACCTGGCATTGCGTTTTTTGGGAGAGAATAATCAAAAAATCGAAGCTATCTCTTTCTTTACTTCCCCTCAAAGTTTCGGTCAGCCGCTTTTGGAGGGGAATGAAGTTTCCCTTTTGGCTCACGTGGAGCAATCGAATTACGGCGGTAATCGGGATATTAGACTCCGAATTGTCGATGTTTTTTAGGTGAAATCATAAGCTGAAGTGTACCCCTTTTCTTAGACAGTTAGTTTCTCTTTGATTTGATTGTAATTTGTTTCGTACTGGCGCGCAAATTTTTTCGGCGCCATTCCAAGTGAAGTATGTATGCGATCATTGTTGTAATAA
>Ga0209541_10000942_pt1 | contig 57820 bp, 57 predicted proteins | sample RifCSPlowO2_01_FD_184027 | JGI IMG/M metagenome (GOLD analysis project Ga0209541, IMG submission 184027) | Groundwater microbial communities from Rifle, Colorado - Rifle CSP2_plank lowO2_0.1 (SPAdes) (version 2) | ecosystem: Environmental > Aquatic > Deep subsurface > Groundwater | place... | reverse complement strand
GGTGCAGTATTCTAAAGATAGTCCGAACGCATTTCGCCGCCGTAGGCGGCGAGGAATTCCCCCCGCGAAAATTCGGAAAGGCGGCGGAGCCGCACCGCTCAAAACCGCAAAAGAACCCGGAGAAAAACATCGACTCGAACCATATTTTAATTTTGGGGGAAGAAAATTTTTTAATCCAATACTGAAACCTAGAAAAAGCCTTTAAATAGAGGCTTTTTCTGTTGGGCTTGACTTTCAAGCTCATATATGCTATATTAGCAATGTTATCGGAATTCCAAAAACCCGTTGACCTTGGTGGTAAAGTGCCATCGAGAACAGTACCTTCAAAAGGAGAAAGACGATGAACGAGAACAATGACCTCGACAATGTGGTCAATACAGTTGCTCCGTTGCTGGCGCTGGTGAGCTTCGTGCTCGTTCTCGCCGGGTTGACGGATCTCGGACAGGTGAAGACCTTCCGATACGTCCTCGGTGAGATGGCGGTGGTTACGGCCATCGCCTACAGCTTCCAGACGGCGCGCGGGGTGAGCAAATTCGCCCCTTTCGGAATCGCCATCTGGTTCAGCATCGCCTCGATGAACTTCGCACAAGCCGCTTGGCTTGTTGCGCGGTAACTCGGACGAACCGAACCATCCCACGAGCCCCTCGCAGAACGCAATTCTGCTTGGGGCTCTACTTTTATCTAAAATTGAAAATTTTGTCATAATCTTGTATTATTTAGATATTCGCTTTGCGAATTCTTGGATTGAATGCCGCCAAAGAAAAACTTGAAATTGTCAGCGGTGCGGCTCCGCCGCCTTTCCGAATTTTCGCGGGGGGAATTCCTCGCCGCCTACGGCGGCGAAATGCGTTCGGACTATCTTTAGAATACTGCACCAGAATGGAACTCAAAGGTTTTTTGGAAGCAGAAATGTGGGACGCGCGAAGCGCGTCCCACATTTTGGCTTCTAAAAAACCGTTTAGTTCGTTTGTGGTGGGCGGTATAGGACTTGAACCTATGACCTACTCAACGTCAATGAGTCGCTCTAGCCAACTGAGCTAACCGCCCGTTATTATAAATTATATTGTTTACAAAACCATTGGTGCGGATGGTGGGATTTGAACCCACACGCCTTGCGGCACCACCACCTCAAGATGGCGAGTATACCAAGTTTCTCCACATCCGCATTAAATTTCTATTTTTGCAGTTTTCTTTAAAAATATACGAGGATTTTTAGATTGAATAGTTCGGTGCTTTTTGATAATATTTTTTATCTTTTTACGCTTTCTTTCTAGGCAAGGAACCTGTCTATTGTAATACATTTTACTTATTAAAACAAGAGATTCGCGCTTCGCGTACTTTAGCTGATATGTTCTTTTATTTCTGTCCGTGGTCATGTGCCCCTTAATGCCTAATTTTTTAAAAACTTTTCCACGGAGCCAATCTATATAATTTCTACTTGCTGAAACAAATGAAGTGTAAAACATGTGACTATTAGCCCAGCGTCTGTCCATGTATGAATGAATACTACCGTCACCATCAAAACATCCCCGAGTAAAATCAAGGAAATATTTGTCAGGTATCTTTAATGGACCGAGTGTTAAAGACTTGCGGGGGGTAAGACCAATTTCTATAAGCCATTTATAAAATACAACACTTCCAAATTGTATGTGGGGACACTTTTTTCCAGATGAGCCGCTAGTTTTATACGAAATGCGGTTGGAAAGTTTTAAAATATTTTTAAATAATTCGACTAACTGAATGTCAGCAGAGACAAAGCTCATGTGCCTGCCGTCATTATAAAGACATCCATCTGTAGCAAGAAGGCCGACACAGTAAGCAAGGCTAGAATCCCATTTTCGATCTATCATCTCTCTTGGTTTTGGGCCACGTCTCCCCATACATCAAGGATACTACGGCTACCAATTATAATCAAATAAAAAGTTGATAATTTTACAGATGTTCGGGCTCTAAGATATGTGAACACAACAAAAGACCTCGTACATACGAGATCTTTTGTTGTCGGAACTATTCCGTTGGTTTCGCTTGAACCGAAGTATCAACTTTTGTTTTTCTGCGTATCTCTTTGGCGGTTTTATCTCTTAAGTAATAGAGTTTTGATCTGCGGACTTTTGATTTTCTGATTACTTCTACTTTATTTATTGTGGGCAGAAAAACAGGAAAGGTTTTTTCTACACCAATACCACCGGAGACCTTTCTGACAGTAACTGTTCCGCCGGCTTCGGCACCATGTTTGCGGGCGATTATGAGACCCTCAAAGGCTTGAGTTCGTGTTTTTTCACCCTCTTTTATTTTTTGGAAAACCTTAACAGTCCAGCCAGATTTTAAGCCTTCAAACTTGTTCTGAACCATGTTTTTTGATTGAAATAATTGAATTTTGTCCATATTCGGAGTGATTCTGATTGATTAAATTTAATTATGCTATTCTAACTCATTTATGAACTTTTGTAAATCGTCAGGCAGATCTGTCTCAAAAGAGAGGGCTTTTCCGTCCGGAGACACAAATTGAAGTTTATAGGCATGAAGAAACAAGCGTTCTGGTTGTTTGGGCTTGGCCGTATTTTTATGACCGTATAGTGAGTCTCCGGCAACAGGGGTCCCAATGGATTTTAAGTGGACTCGTATTTGGTGAGTTCGGCCAGTGTGAGGAGACACCTCCAGAAGAGTAAAATCACGGAAATTTTTCAGCGTGGCGTATTCAGTAACCGCTTCTTTTTTATCTTTTAATTTTTTGTTGCCCCTAATTTGAGTGGTTCTTTTCATGCCGATTCTGCCCAGGGGAGCATCAATAACTCCTTTGGGTTCTTTGGGTTTCCCACTAACTAAAGCCAGATAAAACTTTTTTATTTTTCTGTCCTGAAAAATACTTTTTAGATAAAGAAAAGAATCTTGGGTTTTTGCGATAACCAAAAGCCCCGAAGTATCTTTGTCTAGACGATGAACTAAACCAGGCCTTAATGGATCTTCACCAACGGTACTTATCTCAGGGTATTTTTCAACCAACCAGCCTGTAACACTTTCTTGATGGTCTTCAGAGTTTTTTGGATGGGTAATAAGTCCTGACGGTTTATTTATGACTAAAATATTTGCGTCTTCGTAGACGATAGAGATGTTCATTAGTCTTCCATCTTATGTTCCAGTTTTTCTAAAAAAAGATGAAGTCGTTTTGTAACCAACTCTTTATCTGTTGATTCTGCGAATATTTTTTCTATCATGCCCAGTACTGTTTTTAAAACTTCCTCTGTTTCTAAGTCATGCAGCTCATTTTTGGGGAGAGTTTCTTGCGGCCGTTGTTTATTTGCTCTTGCTGTTTCAAAATCAAAAATTTCGGCAGGTTTTTCCGGTCTAGGATTTTCTTTTGTTGAAGGTTTAAATTGTTTTATTTCAGCCATAAAAATAAATTTACTTTGGTGGGCGATGGAGGGATTGAGCCCCCGACCTTCTCGGTGTAAACGAGACGCTCTACCACTGAGCTAATCGCCCATAATAAACTCTGGTGGGCGTAGATGGAGTCGGACCATCGACGGGTCATTATAAGTGACCTGTTTTACCGTTAAACTATACGCCCGGCAATTGAATCTAAGATTACCTTAATTGATGCCATAATTCTACCCTTTAGAATAGTATTGCTGAGATAAATATTACATGTCCCATGACCAAACGTTGGGTGATCAATTACTTTTGATGACGTCTTTTTTATGTAGGGTTTAATAATTTGGTTCTTAGGTATACACAAAAATTTTGACCAGAAACCAACCTCTTTTTCTATATCCATGTCTTGGTAAAGATGTAGCTGTAATCTCAATTTATTTTCTGGCACGAGTAGTGTTTTTGTTAACCAGAACTTGGCAAACTTTATAATCTCAGGATTACTATTAGAGATACATATAAGATGCCTATTAGACTTACTTCCTTCGCCGAGGTATAAGAACAAGCCGGCTATCAATAAATCTCTGTTCTTAATGTGACCAATATTTTTTAATTCAGTTCTGTATATATTTTCCTCAATTCTTTTTCTGCGGGCTTTAACTGTCACTATATATTTCTCTATCCTCTGAGTTTTCGAGTCCTGAAATATTTTTTCTTTTTGTTCATCCGTAAGCTCAACATCTTTTAGCCAACGCGTAAGCGTGCCCCTGTTTAAAGAAAGAAGGTCTTTTATGTAGGTCCAACTTTTTCCTTCTTGTCGTAATTTTATAGCGATACGCCTATCAATAATTCGAGCCATACACTAATTGTTATATCATAGTATGCTCAATGGTGCTATTTAAAAGTTTATAACTGTCTTTACCTCACCAAAGCGTAGAAATCTTTTTGCTCCAGAGTTTCTTTACTGATTAATTCTTTGGCGATTTTGTGAAGGACGGCAACTTTTTGGGTCAAAACTTTTTTGGCAGAAGTCAGCCCTTTTGTTATCAGTTTTTTTATTTCCTCATCTATTTGAAAAGCAATCGTTTCTGAGTAATTTCTTTGAGTAGATATTTCTTTGCCTAAGAACACCAACTCTTCTTTTTCCCCGAAAGTAATAGGTCCAAGACTGTCAGACATGCCATATTGAGTAATCATACTGCGGGCAAGATTAGACGCCACCTTCAAATCATTTGATGCGCCGGTTGTGGTGTCTTTGAATATTATTTTTTCAGCAACAAATCCGCCAAGCAAAACTGCTAACTCGGACTCAAACTCAGAACGGGAACGGAGATGTTTGTCTTCGGTCGGTAGTTTTAAGGTGTATCCTCCGGCTCTTCCACGTGAAACGATTGAAACTTTGTGGACGGGGTCTGTGAAGGGGAGAGAGCAAGACACCAAAGCATGGCCGGCCTCGTGGTAGGCGGTTATTTCTTTTTCTTTTTTAGAAAATATATGACTGCGTCTTTCCGGACCGAGAATTACTTTTTCAATGGCTTCAAAGAGATTGTCTTGGATTATTTCTTTTTGATTATTTCTCGCGGCCAGTATAGCAGCCTCATTTATTAAATTTGCCAAATCTGCCCCAGAAAGTCCTGGAGTTCTTTCCGCAACCAATTTAAGGTTTACGGCCTTTGCTAAAGGCTTATCTAGAGCATGGATTTTTAATATTTCCTCACGATCTTTCATTGAGGGTTCGTCCAAGATTATTCTTCTGTCAAAACGCCCAGGTCGGAGTAAGGCTGGATCAAGAATGTCTGGCCTGTTGGTTGCGGCCATAACAATTACGGCAGCGTCGGTGTCAAAGCCGTCCATTTCAACCAAAATTTGGTTTAAGGTTTGCTCTCTTTCATCGTGTCCGCCACCAAGACCGGCTCCGCGGTGTCTGCCTACTGCATCAACTTCGTCAATAAAGACGATAGCCGGTGCGGTTTTCTTTGCCAACTCAAACATGTCTCTGACCCTGTTTGCGCCGACTCCTACAAACATTTCAACGAATTCAGAACCGGAAACAAAGTAAAAGGGAACGTTAGCTTCGCTAGCTACGGCTTTGGCTAAAAGCGTCTTTCCTGTTCCGGGAGAACCAACCAACAAAATTCCTCTCGGTATTTTAGCTCCGAGTTTGTGGAACTTTTTGGGCTCTTTTAAAAATTCTACAACTTCAGATATTTCTTCTTTTGCTTCAATTAATCCGGCGATATCGGCAAAGGTAACTTTCTTTTTACCGTTTTGTGAGCTTGCTAAGCGGGCTTTGGATTTGCCGAAAGAAAAGGCTTGCATGGAACCTTTTTGAGCTTGGCCAAACATGTACCAGAAAAATAAAACGATCAGAAGGAAAGGTAAAATTATCGGGAGAACAGAAGATAATATCAAAACAACTCCTCCCGTCTCATCTTTAACTTGAATGTTAAAAGCGGAGAGTTTTTCTTTATCAGCCCCTAAATTAAGCAATGTTTCAAAAGCTGAAATTCCACCCTCTTTTTGAGAGACAAGTTTTTTGTCACCTTCAGTCAGAACTATTTCCATATTGTCTCCTTTGACCGTTATTTCTTTGACCTGTCCGGCGTTTATTTTTGTCACCAATTCTGAAACTGAAACACTGTCTGCTTTTTCAAAAGGGGACTGAAAAAGCATGACTAATCCGGCCGCAGTAAGCAGGATTAAGAAAACGATAGAAATGTATTTTGTAAATTGTTTAATCATGATTTTAAATATGAGTATACTTTAAGTTCTAAGTTTTTTCAACAGAGTTCCTTGGCAGGCTAAAGCACTGTCAGGAGACCACTCCGAGAAATGAATTGGCGCCGCACTTTTCGTGGCGGCGCCTTTATAATTAAACGGCTACTTCTCTGGGCTCATACTCAGGAGGAGGAAGAAACTTTTCTAGAAGCCCGGCTTTTGCAAGATCGACCATCGCCGACATCAGAGCCTTGCGATTTGGCTCAAGCCACCGTTTGATGTCAGTGCCGTCTACAAGTTCTTCAGGATTATAGACCATACATTCAATGGCTCGGTAGAGTCTTTGAATGTGGCTGAAATATATACCGCACGGATTCCTATCGTTTCCGCTCTTGTTTTGAGCGAGAGGCATCTCAAATACCTGCCGAAGAGGAACCCATGGCTCAAAAGAACTATCTATCTCGTCAATTTCCCGTACCTTCCTTAAGGAGTCAGAAGCTTCAACCAGAAAAACGTGAATTTCGTTAGGGACGGGATTGCCGTCTATTTGAAGTCTCTTGTTTATCACAAAGAGTTTGCCAACAATTTTCGTTATAGAACAGCCGGATTCATCCTCCGTCTCTCTTTTCACTGCATGGAGCATTGACTCCTTGCTTTCCAATTGTCCTGTTGGAAGTCCGACTCCTCCCGGTTTGCCTTCCTTGCTCTTCCGAGGGGGCTTCTTATTTTTTATCAATAGAACCTTGATTTCGTCAGCCCGTGACTTTGATGGGTCGGTAGTTGTGAAGTCAAAGTCAAAGGCTAATGCCGATACGGTAAAAATGGTCGGATCTTTTTCCTCGACCGGTTCAGGGAAGAGGATTAGCTGTTTGGATCCGTCATCTGGATGGATATGAAACTCACCCTCTGTGTCCTCTTCACAGCATTGAGGATAAGGCAAATTGCTAATGAACTGAACAGTCGTGTCGTACTGGTTTGGCTGGGTCTCCATGAGACCTCCTTGTGAAGATTATTGCATAAAAATGGCCCCACGTCAAGCGACGTGGGGCTGGGTCCTGCGAACCTTTAACTTAAAACTCAAACAAGTGAAGGTGTTGCAATCTATGAACTGGAGGGCAGTTACCTCCAAGTTTACTTTCAAGGGCTGATTTCAACCCGCGGAATCCGTTTTCCGTGCAGTGTTTTGTGAAAACAATGCTGGGATTAAGACTCGTTGCAAACTCAACCAACTCTCCTCTGTCAGAGTGGGCTGAATAGTCAAAATGGTGTCCGCCACATCGGACGTTGACGGTCTTCTTGACCGAATTGAACCCTTCCATCCGATTGAAAACGATCGTGTGCCCTGGCCCTAAGGGCTTATTCTTTATTTCAAAAAATTCTTTCATGGCCGATCCGTCAAACCGGTGGCCGGTGGAAATCAGTACATTTTCAGGAACCGACAGCATTTCTATTGCGAATTCCACTCCGGCTCCCTGATCAAGGGTTGCTGATGAAGTAACGACTACTCTAAAGCCATATTCACCGTGGGCTGCAGAACGAAGCTGGTGTTCGTAGAGATCACCGTTTTCAATAAACATAACCGTGCTGTTGGCCTTCCATTTTTCAACAATGTCGGCCCCAACTTCTACCGCGAGTGTTTTTCGGACACCTCCCGCCACAAACACTTTGAAACCAAGACGGACTAGCTTGGCTACCATATTCGGTCCTCGATTGACCATAAACACTGGTAATAGGGCATTGCCGCCACGGCGCTCGGTTTCCTCAAGAACGGTCTTGAGTCGGGCATCCATGGCTTCTTGGGTTTCTTCTCTATCTCGGTCACCGTACGTGGCTTCCGTAACCAGAATAACCCTTTTGCAATTTCTGAAATTAGCCATTTTCAGAAAGCTTTCACTCAGAGTTTTCACTCCTCTCGTCGTTTCCTGATCATGACCACTTAAGTCACCGGTGAAAACAATACCATCGCCATCGGGCGTCTTTACGGCCGAAATGAAAGCACCTTTGGTGTGGCCAGAAAAAGTGAATCCGAATTCCCATCCGAGCCAATCGTCAAATGTGACCCAGACATCTTCTTCGTCTGTGTCCATGATTTCATAGAAACCGGCTTCGGCTCGGGCCAAAAATAAAGCTACATCTTCTGGAGTGAATTCAACCTTCGGGATGGGCAGGCCGAGGAAGTACGCTTTCCTGGCTTCCTTTCTTTGAATAGACAAGGAGTCTGCCAAAACGATTTTCAGCTCCTCCAGTGTCTTTACCGAAAAGAAAACCCGCGACTCTTCATGAGCCAGAACAGTCTCTACGATTTTCAAAATGTGATCGGCGTGGACATGAGTGAAAATCATCCAGTCAACGTAGATACCTTCAAGATTCCCACCGACCGGGAAGGTCGTGGTTTTGCTTGTTCCATTGCCTTCAAAGGCAATTCCACGGTCAACAAGACCAGTTTTGCCACACTTGCGGACGAGCAAGCTACTGGATCCGATACCATGCTGTTCGCCCAGCTCAACCATAAAATCTTTTCCGCCGGCCATGTGACTGGCCAAATCCTCAAATCTTACTACCTGCATGGCTCTCCCTTCCTTTCTAGACCTCACCTCAACAATATCTTCCAGTCGCGTTGCGAGAGATTTTATCAATCCCGCAAGGCGGGACGAGGAAGCTGTAGTTTATACTACTGCGACGAGGATAAACGAAGCGGGGTGATAAAATATCCGCAACCCTAAGAGGGATACGGCCAATCTTAATCATCACTGCGTCTCTCCTCCTCGGAGTAGAATAACTACACCTTCGTCGTCGCTTCTTGTGCTGACCAAGATTGACCAGTATCGCGGCGAAAGATATTGTTGAGGTGAGGTCCTATTCAATTGTAGAAGAGCTCGCCGATAAAATTAGCTGACAACTAATCCCATTGGTGAATTCTCCAAAGGCCTCGGTACTGCCCATATGATACATCAAAACCATAAATTAGTCAAATTTAGTCTTAAGATCGCTCTCGCCCCATCACTTTTCTGTCATCGATTCCTCATCTCGTAAACAGGCTCGGTATGATTGAATTGATTTAAGGCCAAAATAATAGGTAACCCTCGCTTGCCTCCTCGCTTTACGTCATATGCTTACAATAAACATATGACTACTCGGCGCTCGACCTATTATTTTGGAAATCAATAATCAACCAACCTCGTCTGTTTCCTCGCCTCGTCAATGTGACACAAAAGCGATGGGACGGGAGCAAATTGTTTGATTCTTTCTTCCTAAGTGTCACTTATCACTCAATCAACCGGCGGAGGGGGTGTGCTTTTTTAAAATTAGCAATATTTTAAAAAGTGCACCCCGCAGCATGCATGGAGGTTGTGTGAACTATCAGAGTAATTCTTGAGCAACAAAAAAACACCCCGGGGAGGAGAGGGACCCATGTCCCTTCCTCCCTCGAAGTGCCGGATGCCAGTTGTTAGCTGGCATCCTCGTTGTCGGCCCAGCGCTGCTGAGTGCGCCGCTGCTTGCCTCGCGGGGTCTTCGGGGCGAAGGCGCCCCGATCGATCCCGTCGTCGGTCCGCGATCCGCCACCGTTGTGGCGGACGGCGTCACCGACCTTGAACCCGAGTCGCGACTTCATCGCGTTCTCGGTTGCCGCCTTCTCCTCGCGCTTTGCGAGGATGCTCGCCTTGACGCCTTCTGCGCGGGTGTTCGCTTGGGCGAAAGACTGGCTCGGCAGGAGCACTGGCTTCGTGCGCTGATTGCCCTTCGAATCCGTGTAGGACTCGAAGACAACTTCACCGTTCCTGTCACGCTTCAAGCGCAGTCGGAACATGCACTCGCCCGGGTGGGCGCCGTGCACCGTGAGGTTTGTCGCGTCCGGACCGATGGCCACGAACTGGCCTCGGTACACGACGTTGCTGGTCTGCTTGTCGCGCATCAGGTCGCCGGTTTCCCGGTCGATCATCCCTGTTCGGACGAAGCTCGTGACGACTTCTCCGCAGATCGGACAGATCATGCTGTCCGGCGCCGTCTCGTCGGCGCCGTGGATGACTTCCAGATCCGCCGGACCCATTGGGGCACCACGGAACTGGGCGTGACGCTCCAGGTCCTCGTAGCGAAGCGCGAACGAATCACGCTTGCCGTAGAGGCCGGCGCGCTTCAGGCCATAGGGGTCTCGATTCAGCCAGTCGGCCCCTTCGGGTGTGACTGTCTTCACCTTGGGCTTGGCGCCCTCCGCCTTGACCGCTGAGACCTTGTCGTCCGAACCGCTGCGTTCTGCAACGGTCTGGTCCGTGCTGACGTCCGAGACGCCGGTGTTCGCCATCGCCGCGATCTGCTCGTCGGTCACCTGTTCGATGCCGACCTTGTTTCGATTCTGCTTCGCCATCGGATACTCTCCAATTGCCCCTTTGGGGCATAGGGCTCTTCCGGGGGACATCCCCATCACAACCCGCATAGCGGAGCAGTCGTCGTATGACGGCAACTCGCGGTAAGCGGTAGTTTAGGAAAGAGCAATTTAAAAGCCTCCATGTAATGCAAGCTCCTAGATTGCTCTTTCCTAACCAATTGGTTGTTAAAACAACAAAATATCTAATATAGGCTTAATTATACTCTTTTAAACAAAAAAGTCAAGGCCCCGCCGAAGCGGGGCCGGGGAGACATGTCCCCTGAAAAACTATGTGGACGAAGGTGGTGAAGCTGGTGAAGCTGGAAAAACTACCACTTCGTTGCTTAAATTTAAATGAAGACTTGGTGAAAGCGACGAGATTTTAATCTTAGGTCCGATACCTCGATTATTCTCGTCTCGTCCGCCACTGAACACCAAATCATTTGGCAATCGACCGGCACAACCGAGCATTAAAACTTGGTCACCGGTGTCAGTGCCATTTTCAAAGTAGGGATTCACATGTCCCTGTGTGGCCCACAGGTTTTTGGAAACCAAATCAATCAAAACTTCTTCAAATTCTCCTTTTTTTGCCACAAATTCTGGAAAAAGACTATCTCGGTCAACGTGTTCTCTGTGGCAGAATACAAATCTTACGACTGACATGTTCCAGTTTTTTTCGCTTGGTTTTGACCACACATCTACGAGTTCATATTTTATTCCGCGAGCCACACCAAGTGTTAAGGGAAAAATATCCAATCTTGATGTGGATTTGAAAACCTCTACACCGTATCCATGTGTCGGTGTGAGAGGTGCATCAGAGGTGCGCTTCAGTGGAATGATTGTCGGTACCTGCGCCGACTTCATTAAGAATTGGAAAACAATTAACCGAACCGACGAACCGAGTGTTGCGATTCTTGTCACTTTTCCTCCTTTTGAATTGGAAACGAACGTGGCGATATTATACCACGTAAGTTTTACTATTGCAAGACTTCGCTCTCGCCCCATAGCCCCTCTATCCAACCGTTCGCATTCCCCCGCGAGGAATGCTCACTTCATTCTCGGTCCGGATTTTGTCAAGACTTTCAGTCGTTGACAATCCTTGCAATCCGGATTCGAAAGATTGTCTAGGGGCTATGGGGCTACGCGTTAAAAATATATGAACTTGAGTTGTGAGCCACATATCTTTGAAAAATGTTGCGGAAGCGTTTCGGCTTGGTTCTTCGAAACGCTGAGCATGAAGCAACGGCCTCCCGCTGGAAGGAGGCCGATTGCGGTTTTTCAAGGGTATGGGGCGAGCAACGAAAGTGTAATGAGAGGATGGTTGGCGAGGTTATGTGAGCTGCTCTTTGATTTCCTTTTGAGAGCGTCTTCTTATCTTTGCTCTTGAGACAGGTTTAACTTTGCTTTCGTGAACTTGCGAAGGGGGAATGGGAACGGATGTTCTTATTTTAGGAAACGGGTATTTCTTCAAGCGTGACATTTATTTCTTCTTTTTTTACTTGTTTGTCTGGCAAAGTTAAGACCATTTTGTGTTCTTTAGGATCTAAACTTACGATTGCAAAATCATAGTCTTTACCCGTTTCAAAAATACTATTTAAACTCAGTTCTCCAAGCTCTGCCACCGGCAAAAAAGCGATTATGCCTGCCCCGTTCCAAGCCCGCCCCTCATCCGCCGATGAGGCGGATTGGCGGTCAGCGGAAGAGCTTGGTGCGGGGTCACCGGGCAGTTCAACGAAAGCGCCATTGTTTCGGATTTTGATAATACGGCCTTTAATTTTTTGTCCGGATTGATATTTTTCTTCAGCTTTTAGCCAAGGGTCTTCTTTGAGGGCTTTTAAGGAAAGAGAAACTCTTCCGCCGTCCAAGCTGATTATTTTTGCAGTGATATCATTTCCTGAATGAAGGACTTCTCTCGGGTCTTCAATAAATTTCCAGTCTATTTCGGATGAATGAACTAAACCATCCAAAGTGTCACTTATTTTAACAAAAGCTCCAAAGTCGGTGACTTCTGTTATTTTGCCGTCAATCAAGTCACCGACTTTTAATTTTGCCAACTCTTCTTTTGCCACTTCTTCTCTGATTGCTTTTTCAGAAACTATTAATTTATTTTCAGCTTCATTGAAATCAAGAATTTTTACTTTAAATTCCTGACCTTTGAATTTTTGCAGGGCCTGTACTATTTTTGTCGTATCTCCGCCATCAATCTTGGGATAATGTTCGGATGATAGCTGGGAGAGGGGAAGGAATCCCTGAATTCCGCTTACTTCAACAATGAGACCGCCCTTGTTGATATTGACTATCTTGGTTGAAATTACTTCTCCCAAATCTTTTTTCTCTTTAATGTCTTGCCAAGCGGTAGTCATTTGGGCAGATTTTAAAGAAAGTTCTCTGTAGCCTTCATCGTTTTCAAGCTCAATAAGCATTGCCGAGATTTTATCTCCCGTTTTTAATCCTTTCATTCTATCCGGATTGTCATAGAATTCACCTGGATAAACGATACCGATACCGATTGAGCCTAAGTCCAAAACTACGCTTCCTTTGGAGATACTGATTATCTGTCCGCTTAAAATATTTCCCGGCTTAGGCAAGAAAAACTCCTCCTTTGACAGAAGGTCTTTCATTGATTTGATTTCCGAATTTAAGATATTCACTAAATTGTCCAAGCATTGGTCTTTGCCGGCGTTTATGCACGACCAGCTCCCAATCCTCAGTATTAAAGATTTACTTTTGTAGTAAGACTATACCTTAACCCCCCAAATTTTGCAACCTCGGACCGTTCACACAACCTCTATGTATACTGCGGGGTGCACCTTTTTGAAATACTACCCCGACGACAACGTGTCGGGACCCCGACCGAAGCGTCGAGGCTAATTTTAAAAAAGCACACCCCCTCCGTCGGTTGTTTTAACGATTGATGATGATTGGCAATAAAAGTTCAAACTAACCTGAACTAAAATATCGGCACTCTTTGTTTGTTTTTTAAAATTAAAAAACGGTTTGATATTATCTCGCCGCTGTTCCAAATTCTTCCAATGTTCGTTTCCAATCTGATTTTTCCCATCGATGATTATTTCCCCAGTTACAATTAAGTACAATTAAATGGGTATTGTTTATTTGAACGATCTTTAATCGGTTTTTCCTCTGACGAAATGGGTTTAGTTGCATTCACAGCCACAACAGCTGAAAATACTGAAGTTAAGATTGCAAAGAACTTACGCCTATTCACGGAAACTTACTCCCATAGGATGTTCATCTTCGGGTGGCCAAAAGCCGTGCTTCTCCACTGATCCATCATCCTTAATAGAAAACTCTGGAGGTAAGCTTCCCTCTGTCGACATAACTACATAGCCCTCTGTCTCGTCTGAAGCGTTAAGGCGAGCAACGGTAAATAGCCCCGGATATGTATGTATGGTCTTGTTGTATAAAGTAAGTGGCCTTGTAATGCAGGTTACCCTATAGCGCCCCGGTGGAAAGTTCTGCGGTCCCTCAATGTGTATCGCCGAGTTGAAACTTTGATTAGAAATCTTTTCCATTGCAATCACCCTCCTTATAAAAGAATAAAACAACAATACAACTTCTCAGTGGTATTGTCAAGCCTTAAATAATATAGCGCAGCCCCATCGCTTTTATGCCACTTTGACGAGGCGAGGGAACAGATGAGGTTGGTTGATTTTATTGATTTCCAAAATAATAGGTCGAGCGCCCCGCCAATCGTAATGATGGACGGGGAGGCAAGCGAGGGTTACCTGTTATTTTGGCTTTAAATCAATTCAATCATACCGAATCTGTTTCCGAGATGAGGAACCGTGACAGAAAAGCGATGGGGCGAGAGCGTCTTTTTGCTATTGATTTTAATGTAATTTTTTGATAAGATTATGGTATGACGATTAACTGGTTTGGGCAGAGCTGTTTCAGAATAGAGGCAAAAGAGGGCAGTGTTTTGATTGATCCGTTTTCTAAAGAAATAGGGCTAAAATCACCCAAAATAAAAGACGATATTGTTTTAGTATCTCATGACCACGATGACCACAACAACGTAGACGAGATTAATCCTGAAGCTTTTTTGATTAACACCCCGGGTGAATATGAGAAAAAAGGAATCGCAATTAGAGGAATTTCTTCATATCATGATAAGACCGAAGGTAAAGAGAGGGGACTTAATACAATATATGTAATTAAGGCAGAAGACGTGACCATTTGTCATTTGGGAGATTTGGGTCAGGAAAAACTAGACGAGAAGCAAGTAGATGAAATAGGGGACATAGATATACTCTTGGTTCCTGTCGGAGGAAATTATACAATTAACGGTAAGGAAGCTGTCGGAGTTATCGGCCAGATAGAACCAAAAATTATAATTCCGATGCATTCTAAGATTAAAGATTTAAAGGTGGAGATAGAAGGTCTTGAAAAATTTGTGAAAGAACTGGGACTGACACCTGAGAAAGTAGACAAATACAAAATATCCAAAAAATTATTACCTTTGGAAGAAATGAAATTAGTAATGTTTGAAGTTTAAATTTAAGTACATGTCCTTTTTAGAAGAACTTCGCAGACAACCCAGACATCATAGAGAAATTATGTTCGGTCTTTGTGTTGTCACGACCATCTCTCTGGTGGGAATGGTTTGGTATAATTCATTTGAGAAGAACTTATATGTATTGCTGAATCCGGGAGAAGCTACAGACCAGAGAAATTTGGCGGAGAATAAAAACGTGCCTTCATTGTTGGGAGATATAGGTCAGACTGCACAGGATTTGAAAGCATCATTTTACAGTATCTTCAATTTGAATAATGATAATAAAAAGAATGATACAGTTGATGATGTTAAGACTAACGATTCCGGAAGAGTGTATACATTGCCTTTATCGGAGAAGAAGTAAGGATATAATGTAAATCCTTTGAGTAACCAAAAAGCAAGCGACAGGGCTTGCTTTTTGGTTTTAGTCATGTTATGATTAAAACCGAGTTGGAGCCCTTAAACAAGGTTTCCAGAGAGCAATTTTGCTCTTTGAAAAATAGGCGACTGCGTAATGCGGCACCTATTCCGGCGTAATGCCGGAGAAAGGTCGTCATGGCTAACTGGTCAGCACTTCAGAAAGTCGAAGATCTCGTGCAGAAGCTTGGCGGGGAGGAGCGTATCAAACGCATCCAGTCCGGCGAGCTTGTGCTCGTGGAACGGAGCGCTCAAGCGGCGGTCGCCCCGAGTGATAATGGTAGCGTTTCGCCGTACATCACTGGCGGCCTGAACATCGAGGTGTTCATCGCCGACTGGCGGGAGTTTTACCGTCAGGTCCACAGCGTAAAGGTTAATCCGCCTTCACTTAAGCACCTCCCGTCCGTAACCCCCGGTTTCAATTGGGGTGTCTGGGTGCTCAAGGGAATCACGCCCCAAAGAGCTTACGAGATAGCCGCATCAATGTTCCCTTGCTGGAAGTGGTGTGGCGATCGGAGCTTGGATGAGGTCGTTGACTTCACCAAGGAAGTCCGTGACGCTCGACAGAGACAGTATTTTGTCTGGTGCGAGGATAGCGTTGAGCCACCCTCGAAGTTGGCAAATACTTCGGCTCTCCAGATCGTCGAGCGTCAGATAAACACTCTGGGGCTTACCGAGACGCTCCTGCTTCACGGATGGTTCCACTGGAAATCTGGCGGCAAGCGCCTGGATGTCAAGAATGTGTCCTTGTGCCCTGCTTCACGGTATTCCGATGGCCGCGTTCCGGGCGTGGTCTGGGTCGGCGACTACAGCTTGCTGCACATCGGCGGGTATGACCCCGGCTTCGCCAACGACCGCTTTCGTTCTCGTCAGGCAGTTTCGTAACACTTCTGCCTTGTCTCTTGTTTCCTTGCGGGGCTCCTCTGGAGCCCCGCCTTTTTGTTTTTAACAAATAATATTGTAAAATAAGTTTGGCTGATACAACTGGTCCGTCTGAAAAGGCGTGATAACAGTTTGCCTAAATTTACGAAACTGCTTGCCTGGTCTTGGCGAGATAACGTCTCGTAAATAAATCCGATTTGAGTCGGTGAACGCAGGAAATTTTGAAAAAGATTTCCGGTGATGTTGAAAAGATCGGGCAAAGAACGGTATTCCGATGGCAACGTTCCGAGCGTGAACTGGAACGGCAACTACAGCAAGCTGAACGTCAACAGGTATGACCCCGGCAACGCCAACGACAACTTTCGTTCTCGTCAGAAGTTTCGCCAACACCGCCGCTCAACGAGCGGCGGTAAGGTATTTGATCCACCCGTTTGTCATTTTCGATATTTCTTGCAGATCTATTTCCAGTTCAATATACTTGTTCTTTTGGACGATATTTAATTCGTTAGCAACTCTTAGCAATCTCTTTAAAACTTCTATGCTTACTCTGGCAGAATAAAGCGCCTGTAATTTTATGTCTTTAGAGTTAAAAGCGGCGGCAACCACATTATGAAAAACGTCCAAACAGATATTTTCAATTCTCAAATAAATACCGAGCTTGTCTCTTTTGGAAGATTTGGAGCTTAATATATAAAACTTCTTGTAGAGTTCACAAACTTTATGAATCAAGGGAGCATTAATCTGTTGGGGGGGGGGGTGTTAATGGTTATAATATTTTTGAAAAAATAATTAGCTTGGATAATCTGTTTTCTGCCTGGAAAGAATTTAAGAAAGGGAAAACAAACAAATTAGACGTCCAGGAATTTGAGTTTAACCTGGAAGAAAATATTTTTCAACTATACAATGACCTGAAAAATAACAGATACAAACATGGACCGTATCTTGCTTTTTATGTCAGAGATCCGAAATTAAGGCATATCCACAAGGCTTTGGTCCGCGATAGGCTTTTTCATCACGCCGTCTTTAGAATCTTGTACTCAATCTTTGATAAGAGTTTCATTTATGACTCTTATTCATGTCGATTAGGAGGAGGGACCCATTTTGCCGTTAACCGACTGGAAAAATTTGTTAGAAAATTAAGCGTAAATAACCATAGAACTATTTACGCTCTAAAGTGCGATATCCGAAAGTTTTTTGACTCGGTGGACAAAGAAATACTGTTCAGAATTATAAAAAGAAAAATTAAAGATAACGAATCTCTCAGGTTAATCTCTATAATTTTAAATAGTTTTTACAAAGAAACAGGCAAGGGGTTGCCATTAGGAAATGTGGCAAGTCAACTATTTGCTAATATTTATCTAAATGAACTTGACCAGTTTGTTAAGCATAGTTTAAAAGTAAGATACTACTTAAGATATTGTGATGACTTTATAATTTTGGGACAAAACAAACAATACTTACTATGGTTGATAGATAAATTAGCTAATTTTTTAGGAGAAAAATTAAATTTACATCTACACGAAAACAAAATTATTATAAGAAAACACCGACAAGGCATAGATTTTCTTGGTTACGTAATATTGCCATACCACCGCGTCATAAGAATGAAAACCAGAAAAAGGATTATCAATAAAATTATTGGTAAGCGGGAAGAGTTTGATGGCCATTTAATTTCTCAAGAGTCATCTAGACATTCTTTGAATTCATATCTGGGAGTATTCAGTCACTGTAACGGGTATGAATTGGAAAAAGAAGTCATATGGTTAAGCGGATTGGCAGAAGTTGAATTTTAGTAATAAATTTGGTATACTATGAGTACATTTTATGGCTGAAGGTCAAATAAAACAAAGAGAAATAGTTCAGGAAATGCAGAAGGCGTATTTGGAATACGCGATGAGTGTTATTGTTGCACGTGCTTTACCTGACGTCAGAGACGGATTGAAACCTGTTCACAGGAGGATTTTATATTCCATGCATGAGATGGGATTGAGACCAACAGCAAAAACACAGAAGTCGGCTAAAGTCGTCGGATATGTTCTTGGTAATTACCATCCCCACGGAGACACAGCCGCTTATGATTCTATGGTCCGTATGGCTCAAGATTTTTCTTTGCGTTATCCGTTGGTTAACGGACAGGGAAATTTTGGTTCGATCGACGGGGATTCTGCTGCCGCTTACCGCTACTGTTTAGTAGGAGAGAGTTTGGTTGTTACGGATAAAGGCCTTATCCCATTATCAGATCTTGCCAACAATGAGGGTCAAGAACAAAATATTAAAATAAAAGTCGTCTCTCATAATAAAAAAATAAATAAGGCATCAAAATGGTTCGACTCCGGAATTCATGAAACACTAAAAATAATTACTCAAAATGGCTATGAAATAGAAGGGTCGTTTAATCACCCAGTCCTTACAGTACGGGCCGATAGTTTAGAAGGAATTAAATTTGTTTGGAAAACATTAGAAAAAATAGATGAGAACGATTATTTAGTCATCGACAGATCGGATGTACTTTGGCCAGAAAAGGAACTAGATATTACAAAATACTATCCATCAGTTAGTCAAGAAAGATACAGACACATTCTACCGAAAGTCCTAAATAAAGATCTCGCCTTTATTTTAGGTGCATTATTATCCGAGGGTTTTATTGGAGAGAAGAAAATTGAATTTTGTAATTCGGATATTAATTTTATTAAAGAATTTCAAAAAAGGTGGGCCGACACATTTCCTAATAGCAGATTGCACATCTTTAAGAGACAACCTTCCTCGTATGGCAAGAAGGAATACTTCAGGCTCGAATGTTGGTGTGTAGACACGGTGCGATTCTTGAGAAATATTGGTTTGCCACCGGTTAAAGCTGCCAAAAAGAGAATACCCCATGTAATATTTTCATCATCCAAAGAAATAGCAGGAGAATTTTTAAAAGCTTTTTACGAAGGAGATGGGGGTGGGACATTAGCCCATAAGTGCTATGAAATATTTGCATGTTCATCAAGTGAGATGCTTATCAAAGAATTACAGACCCTTCTTTTGCGGTTTGGTGTTGCCAGCTCAAGAAGATATGACCGCGGAAGAAATCTTCATCGAACATCTATCCGTGGAAGTGCTAATTTTTTAGCTTTTATTAAAGATATCGGATTCTTTTCTGAAAGAAAACAGAATAAAATTTTTAAATGTTTAAAAATAATGTCTAAGGAAGTCTCTACTACAGATTTCGTACCGTATATTTCCGAATTTATTCGTTGTAATTTAAAATATATTGATAATGAATTTGCGGCAAAGCATAATTTTGATCGTTATCCTGCCATGGCTCAAAATTACGAGAGGATATGTTCAGTTGCTGAATCACGACGAGGCCTGGATTTTTATAAACTTTTTGAGGGCTTATTAGAAAACCATTACCTTTTTGAGAAAGTAAGGTTTATTGAGAATACTGGACATAAACGGGTCTATTCAATTAGGGTTGATAGTGACTGCCACTCTTTTGTGGCAAATGGTTTTATAAATCACAATACCGAGGCCCGCTTGGCTCCTATCTCTGAGCAACTTCTTGCCGACATAGACAAGCAGACGGTTAATTTTACAGATAATTTTGATGGCACCATGAAAGAGCCGGTTGTTTTGCCTACCCGTATTCCAAATCTTCTTATCAACGGCTCCATGGGTATTGCCGTCGGTATGGCAACAAATATTCCACCCCACAACCTAACCGAGGTTTTGGATGCTTTGGCCTATCTTATTGATAACAAAGACGCAGACATATCGGATTTAACCCAATTTATCAAAGGGCCTGATTTTCCGACCGGCGGAATCATATATAACGAAAAAGACATAACTACTGCCTATGCCACCGGCCGGGGACCCATAATAATGAGAGGTCAGGCCGATATCGTGGAAAATAAAAAAGGATTTCAAATAATCGTTTCCGAGATTCCTTATCAGGTAAACAAGGCCGAGCTTATAATAAAGATGGTGGACCTTGTAAAAGAAAAGAAGATTGACGGTATCAAAGATATCCGTGATGAGTCTGACAGAGAGGGGATGAGGATTGCCATTGATTTAAAACAGGACGCTTTTCCAAAAAAAGTTCTAAACCAGCTTTTTAAACATACAGAACTTCAGAAAGCTTTTCATTTCAACATGCTGGCACTGGTTGATGGTGGCACTCAACCCCAGATTTTAGGATTGAAGGGATTGTTGGAGAAATTTATTGACCATCGCCGTGACGTTGTGGTCAGGAGAACAAAATATGACCTTCAAAAAGCTAAAGACAGAGCCCACATTCTTGAAGGGTTAAAAAAGGCGCTTGACCACATTGATGAGATAATCAAAATAATCCGTGCTTCCGATTCAAAAGAAGATGCTTTCAATAATTTAATAAAGAAATTTAAATTTTCCGACAAACAGACGACGGCTATTTTGGATATGAGATTGCAGGCTTTGGCCGGTCTGGAAAGAAAAAAGATAAACGATGAGTTGAAGGAAAAAAAGGACCTCATTGCATATCTGGAAGAATTACTGGCCAGCCCGAAGAAAGTTTTGGGTGTTATCAAGGAAGAATTCAAGGAAATCAGAGAAAAATTCGGAGACGAGAGACGGACAAAAGTTGTGAAGTCGGCTTTAAGAGAAATAGGCGACGATGAATTGATGCCGGAAGAGGATTCCTTATTTATGATTACCCATAGCGGGTATATAAAAAGAATGCAGCCTGAGGGACTAAAATCTCAAAAACGCGGCGGTAAGGGATTAATCGGCATGGCTACCAAAGAAGAAGATGTCGTTTCCCAGTTTTTCATGGCCAACACTCATGACAGCTTGTTGTTTTTCACCAACTCCGGAAAAGTATTCCAAACAAAAGGATATGAAGTTCCGGAATCCACCCGTCAGTCAAAAGGAAAAGCGATAGTTAATTTTTTGAACATATCACCTAACGAGTTAATTACTGCAGTAGTTCCGATTCCGAAAGACCAAAAGGGAATGTATCTGTTTATGGCCACCTCTCACGGTGTAATAAAAAAGGTGGATGCCGACTCACTCTCTCAAGTAAGAAGTAATGGAATTTTGGCGATTAAATTAAAAGGCAACGACGAATTAGGGTGGGTTTTGTCTACTTCGGGCAATGACCAGATTATGTTGGTTACTTCCGGAGGAAATGCAATCCGTTTTAAAGAAAAAGACGTCAGACCCATGGGAAGAGGCGCGTCAGGCGTTATAGGTATTCGGCTTCCCGCTGCCGAAATTGACGGGGCGTTAAGCGGCAGAGACCAGTCCCTGACGGGACGACTAAAGGTCGGTACAAGACAATCTCGGCACTGGGGCGAAAAAGTTGTCGGAGCCGATATCATCCCTTCAGGGGTTGAAAAGGGTTTGAAGATTTTAGTTGTAATGGGAAATGGTTATGGCAAAAGAACAGATCTTAAATTTTATAAAATTCAAGGCAGAGGCGGGAGGGGAATTATGACCGCAAAGGTTACACCAAAAACAGGAAAACTGGTTTCAGCTCACATTACTTCGGAAGAAAACAAAGAACTCATTGCTGTTTCTAAAAAAGGACAGGTAATCCGCACATCAATAGATAGTGTTTCGGTTCTTGGCAGAGCTACTCAAGGAGTCAGGGTTATGAGACTGGATTCAGGTGACGGATTGGCATCGGTGGTGGTGGTGTAACTACCCCTTGACAGATTTTGTAGGAAAGAGTATGATACAGAGTGATGCTGGGGAAGGGGTCGTTCGATCGGCCTGTCCAGCAGCGTCGTGGGGTGGGGTTCTGGGGGTTCCCGGAGCTCCACCCGCTCCATTTTAAAAACTATAATGTCTCGCGAAATTGGCTTGAAATATGGATTTTCGGTCAATTCCGCGAGGCTGGCATGAAACGCAAACACTAAAGGTTCCACCTGGATGTGTCCTTGGGCCAACATACCCTGGGTTCTGGGTGGTCACACGGCGTGCAATGCCAAGCGTGAAGGCGCCAGCCTCGCTTCGTTCTTTGTTCTGTAACGCGGCTCCTTCGGGAGCCGTCTATTGTTTTTAAGAATCCGTTAGCATTTACGCCGACGGATTTTTTAGTTTTAATTTGAATTTTTATTGCCAATTTACATCAAACACCTAACCAACCGGCGGAGGTAGCGTGCTTTTATGAAATCAGCCCCGACGTTTCAGTCGGGGCCCCGACACGTTATCGTCGGGGTAATATTTTTAAAAAGTGCGCTACGCAGCATGCATAGAGGTTGTGTAAGCTGTCTTTGTTTATAACTCAATTCTTTACCATTCTTAATCATGGTAAAATAATAAGTATGGAATCAGTAAATATGCCTACGAGCGGGTTGGGGACCAATCTTGGAACTGGGGGTTTTATGAATCCTGAAAAAATCGTCAGTGGTTTTGGAATTAAAGAAGGAATGAAGATTGCGGACTTTGGTTCAGGGGCCGGTTATTTTACTATTTTACTTGGTCAAAGGGTTGGTGTTGACGGAAAAGTTTTTGCCTTAGATATTCAAGAATCAGCGCTGGATAACGTCAGGGTAAAAGCAAAAGCCGCTGGACTTGAGAACGTTGAAACAATCAGAAGTAATCTTGAGGTTGCGGGTAGTTCCGGTTTAGCAGACAATTCCCAAGATATGGTGCTTCTCGCAAATATTCTTTTTCAGTCTGAACAAAAGCCGGACATAGTCAAAGAGGCTGTCAGGGTTTTAGTAAGCGGAGGATCTTTAGTTGTGATTGATTGGAAAAGAACAGCTGGTGGTTTTGGGCCACCAGATAACTTAAGAACTGATGAGATTGCAATGCGTTCGCTTGTGATGGGGGAGGGATTGCTTTTTGAAAACGATGTTGATGCCGGGCAGTTTCATTACGGCATGAAATTTAAAAAACCTTGAATTGAATACAAATAAGATCTTCTATATTTTAGTCGGTTCAATAGCGATTGCTGTATTTATTGCGGTGATTTTGATTTTGAGAGGAATTGGAGGCGGCAAGGTTCAGTCTGCTACTCTTGAATTTTGGGGAGTTTTTGATGATAGAAGCGCTTACGACAAAGTTATCAGCGACTTTCAGAGTCAAAACCAGGGAACAAAAGTTTTATATAGACAGTTTTCTTATGAAGATTACGAAAGGAGTTTGATTGATGCCTTGGCTGCCGGCACCGGACCGGATATTGTTATGGTTCATAATACTTGGTTGCCAAAACACGGTGATAAACTCAAAACATTGCCGGCCACGATGCCCGGACAAAAACAGCCACTATTGACTATTCAAGATTACAAAGCCAATTTTGTTGATGTGGCTTTTGATGACTTTGTTTTCAATAATCAGATTTATGGCCTACCTCTTTATGTAGATACTCTGGCACTGTTTTACAACAAAGACATTTTTAACAGCGCCGGTATTACTCGTCCGCCTCAAAATTGGGAAGAGTTCAATTCTGATGTGGAGACAATAACCCGATTGGACGGTAGTGGTCAGATTACCCAGTCTGCTGCAGCCATTGGTACAGCTAGGAATATCAATCGTTCCACTGATCTTTTGTCGGCGCTAATGATTCAGACCGGAGTAAAAATGACGGATACTGATAACAGAAGCGCTTCATTTGCTCGTTCTTTTAACAGTACTCCGGTAGGAGAACAGGCCCTGAGATATTATACTGACTTCGCCAATCTATCAGTCAGAACTTATACGTGGAATGATGTTCAGCATTATTCCGTTGATGCTTTTGTAGAAGGTAAAACTGCAATGATGTTTAATTATTCTCATGAGGTAGAGGTTTTAAAAAACAAATCTTCTCGTCTTAATTTTGGCATAGCACCCATGCCTCAAGTTTCAAGTACCGATATAAAGAATTATGCTAATTACTGGGGTGCAGGGGTTTCAGTGGGTTCAAAATATTCCAATGAAGCTTGGAAATTTGTTGCGTATCTTACATCAAGAGAAGGAGCTCAAAGCTATCTAAGCGCAACTCTCCGACCATCGGCAAGAAGAGAATTGATTGAACTCCAGAGAAACGATCTTGACCTTGGGGTTTTTGCGGTCCAAGCATTATCGGCCCGTTCTTGGTATCAGATAGATAACACAGCAATAGAAACAATATTTGCCGATATGATAGACGATGTTAATTTTCACAGGTCATCTGTTAAGGATTCTCTGGAGAATGCCGAATCGCGGGTAAATGTCTTGATGCAACGGAGTCGATAAAAAATTTACAATTACCAATTTACAATTTCCAATGAATGTATCAATTGATCAATTGTTTCATTGAAAATTTATTGAAAATTGAAAACTGAAAATTGATAATTCCAAAAACAGGCAAAAAAATAATAGTTCTGACGGTGCTTGTTTTTATTTTGTTGCCAGTTTTTGTCCAAGCAGCTCCTTCATGGTGGCCATTGGTTCCGTGCGGACTTAGTAGTCAAGATGATCCTAGTACGCCTCAAACTGAAGGCGCTTGTACTCGTTGCGACTTACTCAAACTTCTTAAAAACATTATTGACTTTCTTTTGGTTGGATTGATGCCTCCTGCGGCAGCGATACTTTTTGTTTGGGGAGGATTTTTGATTTTAATGGGTGGAGCAAATCCCGGTTGGATATCTCAGGGTAGAAGTATTTTTTGGAATACAGCCATGGGGATTGCAATCATTTTGGCATCATGGCTTATTACCAATTCTATAATAAGAAGTTTGGCCGAAGACAACATTGCTCCCGAATGGTGGAAGCTTGAGTGTCGAACCACAATTCCTGTTCCTACACCTACACCTACACCCACACCCACACCCACACCCACACCCACACCCACACCCACACCCACACCCACACCCACACCCACACCCACCAATTTAGTTATTACCACATCTTCTTTATCTGACGCTCGTCAAGGTTCCGTTTATTCTCAAACAGTTCAGGCAACTGGCGGCAAGACACCATATAGTTGGTCTATTTCTGGTAGTTCTCAACTACCTTCAGGTCTTATGATCAACAGTTCTACGGGAGAAATATTTGGGACACCAACAGTGGCTGGTAATTTTAATTTTACTGTTATGGTTGGAGATTCTTCTTCTCCTCAAAAATCAGTTACTAAACTGTTGAGTATTAAGGTCACAACTGGGACAGTTGTTACTAATTGTGGTGACCCTGGTTTGGTTTGTTCAAATACAGCTCGTTCTTGTCCATCGCTGGTTAGAGATACGGGAGTGCCTCAAAACCAAACAAGTTGGGCTTATTTAATTCCTTTAGCAGCCCGTTCCGTTCCCGGGGTTAATACCAATAAACTTTTGGAAGCAATTATGAGAATAGAAACTAATGGTAGAATAAATAAGCAGAGCGGGAGCGTGCCAGCTTCTTGTGGTTTAATGCAGATACAAGCCGGAACGGCTAATATGTATAGAAGTAGATGCGGAGTTGATCACGATATTACTTGTGATTGGTTACGGGGTGGTCCGCAGTCAGGATTACAGCAAGGAGAAACCTTAGAAACAGTAGCGAGAGCTAGTATATGTATTGCTTCAGAATATATGATTGCAACAAAAAACAGCAGTTGTTATGGTGGACAGATTAGAGATTTAGCCGCAGGTTATAATGGGGGCAGTGGGTGTGATCAGGGTAATCCGAAAGGAAATGCTTTGGCATTAAGCATATCGTGTAGCAAACAAAGCACAGCCAATCCCACATATGAACTTGATTGCAACAACAGACCGACATTAAGATATGAGTGTCTTTGGAGTAATGTCAGTCACACGACCTGTAACACCGGTTTTAACGAGACTCGTGATTATGCAGCTAAGTTTAATGCTTGCTACTTTTAAGTGGTATAATAAAAACATGAGGAGATTTTTTATTTGGATAATAGTTGGTTTAATAATAACACCCAGTTTAGTTTTGGCTGAAGGAGAAGGAGGAAAAGAAGTTCCGATATCCGTCTATCTTTTTCATCTTTACTATGAGAATGGTCAGCTTTTTGCAGATAGAGATGCACAATTCAAATATGACATTATTCCAGAAAAATTTATTCCTGAAACATTAATCACCCAGTTTCCTTATAAAGGAGAGGTGATAAACTTAAAGGGTGAAGTTGCGGAGACATTTCAGTTTGACCCTCGTCAGGGCAATTCTAAATTTTTGAAAGGTAAAATTTCGGTTAAGGCGCCGTATTTTGCTGACGGTCAAAAGGTTAACTTTTATGATGGACAGGGGAGTCAGCTCTTGTCTATTTTTGTCAGTGAGAGTTCTTTCTGTAATGATGATGGTGTTTGTAATTCTGAAGTCGGAGAAGATTCCAAGACTTGTCCTTATGACTGTAAGACCGTGACTCCCGTTCCGACTGTATCAACTGGACCGTCTGTTGGTGGTTCAGGAGTGTTAAAATTTTTAATTTACATTATAATTGGGATAGTGATTGCCGGAGGCGGTTGGTATAGTGGATCCGCCATCTGGCGGAGGTGGAAAAGTAGACAAGCTTTGTCGTTACCGCCGGTTCCGCCGAATTCTGAAAATAAAACACAACTAAATCAATGAAAAACGGAGTGAAATATTTTACGATTTTAGCCTTTTCCATAGTATTTTTATTTTTTCCTAAAAATGACACTGGAGCTGCAACTTGCACAGTTACTGGCGCGAAGTGGGTTAATAGTGGAGCCGTTGTTGGTCAACAGATAGGCATGATTGCGACCGTTAACGACGTACAAGCTTGCCAGGGTGTAAATGTTGGAATTAATATTTTTGAAGATGACGGCTTGTTTGATGAAAACATCGCAACACTTCTTAATAACCCTTTCAGTGGGTCCAGCAAAGATTTTACTATTTCGTATATACTAACTGCCACTGATTATATAGAAGGTGGAAATGAGGTTGGGGGCGAGACTATTTATTTTACAGCCTCAGTTCCTGGCCAAACAACCCCGGCAACATCAGCCAATATTAGTTTTAAAAAAACAACAACGGGAGTTGCCATTAATTTTGATGTAAACCCAAGAGTATTACCCAGAAGCAATATAACTACCGCAGTTGCTAATGTGGTGATAGGTTTAGCTGAATATAGTTCTTATTGTCGTAATTCAAATATTACCAGCTTTATATTTTCTGTAATGTGGGACTATCCAGTAGGGGCAGATTTAATGCAGTTTTCTAAGACGATTAATTTTTCAAGAACAAGTTCAACGGTCAATGTACCCATAAGAGAAGATTTCACTGCTAATATTGGTAGTGGAAAACAAAATCTCTATGCTTTAATAGAATGTCCCAATGGCGATGATGTTACAGAGTCCAATCGGATTGAGGTGAGTGGAGGTACGGGTCTTGGTTCAGCTATTTACTCGTGTGTGGGGCCAGATCCTAGTGGAAAGAATGTATATATTTGCAGTTCATCAAATCTTTCAAATTGCTCGGATACTTCGGGATGCATCAACAAAAATGAATGTTCTCAAATTAGGTCTAGTTTATGTGGTCAGCCGGTGAGTACTCAAGGCAAGACAGTTTGCGGGAATAATATATGTGAACCAGGTGAGACGATTGACACTTGTCGAAGTGATTGTGTTGGCGGCGGAGGAGGGGGTTGTGGCACTACCGGCCAGCCGGCTTGTGTACCGGGGACAAGTCAGTCCTTTACTTTTAGTATCCCGAATCCGTTAAAGGGTGGAGCGGATGATTTTTCGGAATTGGTTAAAATTATCGCTGAGTGGATATTTAATTTAGCAATTCCTATAGCAGTTGCTATGATAGTATATTCGGGCATTTTGTTTTTAACCGCTGGTGGAGAACCAGGAAAAATCACAAAAGCAAAAGATGTTTTGAAATATGCTGTTATTGGCTTGGCCATCATTCTGATAGGAAGCGGGTTTATTACCTTAATAAAAAGTATTTTAGAACTTGGTGGAAACACGCCAACACCATAATATGAAAAACAAAATAAAAAATTTGGGTGTTACGGTTGCCCTAGCGACAGGTGGTGAATATCAGGGTATTGATTTAACCATTCAAAGTGTTTTCGGTATAATTACAGGATTGGCTTGTTGGTTTACTGACTTTGCCCTTGTTCTTATTGTTGTCTATGTAGTTGTTTATGGAGTTAAGTTTATGACGGCCCAGGGCAATGCAACCAAATATGAAGAAGCTAAGAAGTCGCTTACGTGGGGATTGCTTGGGATTTTAATAATATTAGGCACATATACAATAATTTACACCGTAGCTGATTTTTTGGGAGGTGACTATACTTTATTAACGCCCCTAACTTGCTCATAATATGACTATAACTTACAGAATCATATTTACCTTTTTATTGTTTTTAGCACTTGCCCACACTGGATTAGCTTATCAACTTGCTTATTTGCCACCCGGAAAGCCAGTTACTTTTACCGAGCTTGATTATCTTATGCAACAAATTGCTAGTTTTATGATTGTTGCGAGTGTTATCCTTGCCATTATATTCATAGTTTGGGGGGGTATAACCTATATGGCCGCAGGTGCTGACACAACTAAGGTGACTGAAGCCCAAACAAGAATTAAGAATGGAATTATTGGAGCCGCGGTTGTTTTAGGAGTGGGGGTTATAATTAGCACCATAGCTGGGATAGTAAGCAGAGATTTCTTTTGTCAGGTTCAGGTTTTGGGGGTCTGTGTTATTCCGTAGATATTAGATATAATTTAATATTATGATCCGTTGTTGTTAAAAACTTCAACGGACAAGGAAAAGGAGGTGGATTAATGAAAAAAGTACAAAAGATTGTGTATATTTCCGTAACCGTGATGGTTTTATTGATGCCGGTTTTGGTTTTCGCGGCATTGACAAATCCAGTCCCACCACTAACTGGAACTGCTGTTACTCTGGCTGAAATACAAGATAGAATAGAGCAAGTAGCTAGATTTCTGATTATTGTCGGAGTTATCTTGGCTGTCATATTCATTATTTGGGGAGGTATAGCTTATATGTTTGCCGGTGGAGACGAAACAAAATCTACTGCAGCAAAAGATAGAATTAAGAATGGAATTATTGGAGCCGCGGTTGTCTTGGCGGTTGGTGTTATCTTACAGACAGTTGCTGGTCTAATTGCAAGATCATTCTTTAATGTTTAGTGTTGGTTAAGTGTATATACTTAAGAACCCAACCCCGCCGAAGGCGGGGTTGGGTTCTTCTATTGTGCTGGGGGGGAGATTTGAACTCCCACGGGATTGCTCCCAACGGCTTCTAAGGCCGTCATGTCTGCCAGTTTCATCACCCCAGCATTTTAAGAAAGAGCCGTATTACTCTAACGGATTTCTCGCCTGAGCGAAAGGAGGCTGATAGTTAGAATTAAAACTTTCTTCTTTTGTTTCGCCGTTTGAAAAAGATATTTTTCGGACAAAGTAGGTCTTCATGGCGCCACTAGCCTTTTCATCATATTGATGAGGACCATCTAGGGTTACTTCTCTTCTGTCACTGGAACCATAAAATTCAACACTTAACTTTGTGCTGCTTATTTTTGTTTGAATTAAAATATGCCCTTCTGTGTCATTAACAAATTTCAAATCCGAAACACCGGGATAAATTGTCGCATCAAAACCCTGAGGGGCATAATACTTTACCGGAAAAGAGTGGGGACGTCTTTCGGTAATAGGTAAACCGGCCCAGATAGCTGCCCTGAACACTGTTGTCGAAACCTGACATAGTCCTCCGCCATACTCAGGAACCAGTTGACCGTTTTTTATGACCAATTCTGGTTGGTAGCCGTTTTTGTCATCTACTTCGCCCAGGGAGTCGTTAAAAGAAAACTCTTCTCCCGGTTTTACTATGACTCCGTTAAATTTTGAGGAGCCGGTTTTGATGTTATTGATCCTGGCATTACTTGAACCATGAAAGTCAGACTCTCCTTTTGCTAGAAGAGTTTCTATTCCTAGATTGTTTATTTTTTCTAATGTGATTTCCGGTTCTATTATATCTACCGTCAACTGAACTGAGGGTTTATGCTCCCTAAGGGCATTTACTATGTTCGTTGTTGATTTGGTGACGTTGAACCTTTTCCCTTGAAATGATTGGCTGAATACGGATACCTTGCCACTGCTTCCGAATTCAAACTTAGCATCAACTGGCTCCACATTAGTGGTAACTGCCAGGCGAATCAGGTAGTCGTCAAGTTTTTTAGACATCCGTAAGTCTTGTTCTCCTGAATAAGATCTTGTGTAGGGCTCTACCCAGTCTTTTAGCTCGCTACTTTTTAAGATAAGTTTGTTGTCGTTTATGGTCAGTTCCAAATCATTCTGAACTGAGATGTTAATGATTGATGCAAAATTTTTCAACGGAACTTTTGTATTGAATGATGAAATAGAATATAAATAAAACCAGGATCCAAAATTAAATCCGATTAAAACAACAATACCGGTCATAGTTAGCCGGTAAATTAAAACCCTGAATTCTTTGGGGCCTGTATAAACCAACTTAAACATCTAGGAGATTTTTATCCTCTTCGTTCTAACTTTATCAAGTTTTGGGAGTCGGATAGTGAGAATTCCATTTTTCATGGATGCTTTTGCGTTGTCAGCATCAACGTCAACCGGAAGTATAATAGATCTTGAGAACGCTCCCCAGTATAATTCTTGGTAATAGTAATTTGAAGATCCAATCTTTTGTTCGGGCATGCGAGTTCCTTTTATGGTCACCATATCGTTTGTAACTGAGATGTCTAGATCTTTGTCGCTGACTCCAGCAATGGTAGATTGAATAACCACATCGTCCTCTGTCTGAAAAACATCAATTGTAAGTTGACCCTCACTTTCTTGTCTGGGTTTTTTGGCTGAAGCCAGTGTTGCTTCTAAATTGTCGTCTTCAAAAAAATCTTCCATATAATTATTTGACCTTATTATTTTAACAGATTTATTGATTTGTTACTAACCCTGCCCTTGCCAGCAAGAGCGGGGCTAACAACAGTTGCTAGTTCGGCTTTTGTTCTCGTATGTCTTTCTTTTATTTTATCAAATAAGACTGAAACAAGGAAAGCCATGACCACCAAAAGAGATGTTGAGTAAATCAACCCTGTTAGTCGACTGCCAAAAGCCGAGAGAAAGGTATTAAATGTAAAGTGAAAAATAGTGGCTATTATGAGTCCTATAACTACAAGCTTTTTTTTGTGATTTTGGAAGAACCATGACATGGCCAGGAAATAACCCAGTAAACCCGAAGAAAGGGCGTGAAGTAGGGTTGCTCCGGTAAATCGTAGCGCCCATGTGGCCAAGGTGACTTGGGTTCCATCAGGGAAAACTCTAAACATGACTAAAATATTTTCCATTGCAGCAAACCCTAACCCGGCGGTTATCATATAGATCATGGCGTCAATTGGCTCGTCAAATTCCGGGTTTCTTAAAATTAGCATTCTCACGGCATAAAATTTTATGATTTCTTCAACGGCGGCGGCCCAGAAAAAAAAGTAGGAACTGTTTTGGGTTGTAGCCTGACCTACTCCCGTAATTGTGGATGCAATATTGGCAAAACTGAATTGAAAAAGAATGGCAAGAGGGGAAATAATGATGCCCATGAGAAAGGTTTGGGCAAGAAGGTTTTTGGGTTCAGGATGGCAGTCTTTTCGTGAATAAAAGAAAAGCCAAACCAAGCTGGGAGTCAGACCCAAAGTTATCAAGACTATGTTAACTGACAAAGGTGACATGTCTTCATTATACAATTTCTAATTTCTAATTTCTAATTTCTAAACCGGCCAGGTCTCTACCATAAGGAGTTTTTTGTCTTTGATCGGAAGTTTTGAGTAAATTTCTTCGGTTATGAACGGCATGAATGGGTGGAGGAGTTTGAGGGAGTTTAAAAGCAGGTAGGCGAGAGTGTCTTTAGTTTCCTGAGTGTCTTTATCCTTAGTTTCTTCAATGTATTTATCGGCGAATTCATGCCAAATGAAATCATAAAGTTCATGTGCTGCTTCTCCAAATTTGTATTCTTCAATATTTTTTGTAACCAACTCTGTCAAGGAGTCTATTTTGAGAATCATTTTTGAACCGAAAGGTTTGTTTTCTTTTATTTCATAGTCGTTTCCAAGTTTCATTAAAACATATCTGGTTATATTCCAGAATTTATTAGCAAACTTCTTTCCCATGATAATCGTATCTTCTCCAAATTGCATGTCTTGGAGTTCGGTTGTCTGATAAGCCAGACCAAACCTAAGCGCGTCCGCGCCGTATTTTTCAATAATTGCCAAAGGGTCAATGCCGGTGCCTAAAGATTTTGACATTCTCTTGCCGTCTTTGGTGAGAACGGTGGCGTGAATGTAAATGTTTTTGAACGGAACTGAACCGGTAAAAAATTTGCCGGAGAATATCATTCTAGCCTGCCAGAGATAACGGATGCCCCTGTCTGAAGTAATAAAACTTGTCGGGTAGTATTCCATAAAATCTTTTGTTTTTTCAGGCCAACCCATAACGGCAAATGGCCATAAAGCAGAAGAAAACCACGTATCAAGCACATCTTCTTCGCCGTCTACAGGAATCTTGTGTCCCCACCAGAGTTGACGTGAAATATTCCAGTCTCGTACATTTGTAAGCCAGTTGCGCATGTCCTGCCTCCATTTTTCCGAATGTACGACAACCTCTTCGTTATCAAGCGCGTCAATAGCCAATTTTGCCAGTTCCTCCATTTTCAGGAACCACTGTTTTGAGGGGAGGGGTTCTATAACAGAATCACATCTGTCGCAACGTCCGACATTGTGGGCATAATCTTCAATTTTTTCTATCAGGCCAAGAATTTCAAGGTCTTTTACTATTTGTTCTCTGGCTTGGGTGACTTTAAATCCTTGATAGCGTATGCCCGCATTTTCATTCATTTTTCCGCGTTCATCGATAATTTTTACAAGCGGGAGTTGGTGGCGTTGGGATATTTCATAATCGGTAAGGTCATGTGCCGGCGTGACTTTTATAATGCCGGTTCCAAACTCTTTATCCACGGAAATATCACCCACAACCTTTATTGATATTTTTTTAATTTTGGCCAGTTGATCAACAGGAATGGTATTGTCTACTGACTCAATTTCTAGGTCCTGACCTATATATTTTTTATAACGCTCATCGCTCGGATGGACAGCTAGGGCAGTGTCCCCAAGTTTTGTTTCCGGTCGGGTCGTAGCTATTGTGAATAGACCGTATTTTATGAAATAAAGTTTACCCTTTTCAGGAACATGATTTACCTCAAGGTCTGAAATGGAAGTTGCACATCGGGAGCACCAATTAATAACCCGTTCGCCTTGATAAATCCAACCCCGCTCTTGGTATTTTTTGAAAGCAGTTTCAACGGCTTTTTGATAGTTTGGATTCATTGTGAACTGTGTGCGGTTCCAATCAACGGAAAGACCTAGTTTTTTGAACTGATCAAGAATGATGTTTCCGTATTTTTCACGCCACTCCAACATACGTTCAAGAAACTTTTTACGTCCAATTTTGTGGCGGGTGAGGCCTTCTTTGGCGAGCTGTTTTTCTACCTTATTCTGGGCAGCGATGCCGGCATGGTCAGTTCCAGGCACCCAAAGTGTTTTGTATCCTTGCATCCGCTTCATTCGGATTATTATGTCTTCAAGGGTATTTTCTAGGGCATGACCAATATGAAGTTCCCCTGTAATATTTGGCGGAGCAATAGTTGCCACAAATTTTTCTCTTCTTTCGCCCGGCAAATTGTCAGGATTAAAAAAACCGCTCTCTTCCCAGAGATTATAGATTTTGTCTTCAACTTCTTTCGGGTTGTATGTTTTGGGTAGTTCTATTGACATTCTAAAATTTAATAGTAGACTTTTAAAAGTTTGATTAAATTGTAGCTTAAAAATGAGGGTTTCACAATGGAACAATTTTTATCTTCTGGTCCTGTTTACTTTTTTGGGCAAGACCCCAGCATTTCTGCTGAGGAATTTTTATTGCAAAATCGTCGGCCCGGAAAGGTGAAACGGTTTTTTGCCAGAATCGGATTCAGAATCCATCTGGGTAAATTCAAGCCTCACGGAATGACTGACTACACAAGTTATTTCTTCGCATGGTGTAGAAGTCATGAGATTTATTATGTCGATTATGAACACGGCGATAACTGGGAAGTCAGATGTCCCTACTGCGAAGATGAGTTTTTGAAAAATTACAAAGTTCGTAACGACCCTAAACTTCGACCGGTTGTTGAGCAGGACGGCGACGATTTGTTCTAAAGACTGAGATTGGCATCCATTACGACCGAGCTGAGCTCGGTTTTTTGTTTGTGGTTGAAATATCCTGCAATGGCAATCATTGTTGCGTTATCGGTCGTGTATTCCATTGGTGGTTGAAAATATTTTATTCCTGCTTCGGTGGTATTTTTCTGAAGTTCTGAACGCAACAGTTTGTTGGCAGAAACCCCGCCTGAAAGCAAAACTGATTTAACCTTAAATTCTTTGGCCGCACGCATTGTTTTTTGTACCAGAACGTCTATGGCTGACTTTTGAAACGAAGAGACAATATCAGCTTTTGTTTGTTCATCAATTTTTTTTAAATTTAAGTCGCGGATTAAATATAATACTGCCGTTTTTAGGCCGGAGTAGCTGAAGTTATAATTCTTAGAATTTATCATCGGTCGGGGTAGGGGATATTTGTCGGGGTTTCCTTTTTTGGCAATTTTAGACACAGCGGGACCCCCAGGGTAACCAAGCCCCAAAAGCCGAGCCACCTTATCAAATGCTTCTCCGACGGCATCATCAACAGTTTCCCCGATTATTTTGTATTGGCCATGATTTTTCATGAGGACTAATTCTGTGTGGCCTCCTGACACTATTAGGTTAAGTGCTGGAAATATTTGTTTAGAAATTAGAAATTTGGAATTAGAAATTTCTCGAATTGGTTTTAACCAATTCGAGTAGATATGGCCTTCAAGATGATTCACCCCAACGAGGGATTTCTTGTGGAGCCAGGCAATTGTCCTGGCAAAAGTGAGGCCGACGAGGAGGGCGGGCCCGAGGCCGGGCCCGCGGGTAACGGCAATTAAATCTATATTGGCCAACTTACCGAGGACCGTCCTCGGTAAGTTGGCCTTTTTCAATGAAAGTTTAAAAACATGGCTTATGTTTTTGACATGTTCGCGGGCAGCAAGAGAGGGGACTACTCCACCATATTTGGCGTGAAGTTTGATTTGAGATGAAACGACATTGGATAAAACTTTTATCTTATCTTTGCTCGACACCTCAATCACGGACATTGCCGTTTCGTCGCAAGATGTTTCAATACCGAGGATCTTCATTAGGGCGTATTATAGCAGAAGTTATGGATTTTGCTAACTAAAATAGCTATTGATTCACAGGTTAACATATGTTAACCTGTGAATATGAACAACTTATTACCTACATCTGAGGTCGCTAAAGTTCTAAAGATTAGCAGAATAGCTGTCTTTAAGAAAATTAAAAGTGGCGAGATTAAAGCCGAAAAAATTGGTCGAAATTATGTTATACCAAAAGAAGAAGTATTGAAGGCACTAGGTTTGGTTATTGGGGAAAAGAGTAAGACAAAGATTGATGCAATTATTAAAAGAGGGGTTAGGGAGTATGGGGAGGTGTTTAAAAAACTTGGTAAAGAATGAGGGTAATAAAGAAAGTCACAATTACCGAGGTGGAATACACCGCCTTTCGTCTTGCAAAAGAATTGATGACGTGGAATGAGCCAATTCCAGATTTTGGTTCTCGTTTTCCAAATGCATTAGAAAGTTGTTTGGCAGTTCCGTTTCAGACATTCAATAAAAAACCTCTTTATAAGAAGTTAACAGGAAAGGCGGCAATGTTATTTTATCTGATGATAAAAAATCATCCTTTTGAAAATGGAAATAAAAGAATTGCCGTTATGACTCTCATTGTGTTTTTAGCCATAAATGGAAAATGGTTAACCGTTGGTCGTGATAATTTATATAAGATTGCTGTTTATGTTGCTGAGAGCAGGCCCAATATAAGAGATGTTATCGTTGAAAACCTGAACAAGTTCCTCGAGGAAGGAATTCGTTGATTTTTCTTGAAAAAATGTTAAAATATTAAAAATATGGCCCTATCGTCTATCGGTTAGGACATAGACTTTTCAAGTCTAGAAGCGGGGTTCGACTCCCCGTAGGGCTGCCAACGTAGACGAAGTGAGGCTTTTGCCTCATTTAGTTCAGTAATAGTAAGGGTTTTATCCAGTTCTAGCCGTTTATATTCTTTTTCAAGCTCTGGATAATTATTTTCAATAGGAACGAACCATTCGTGCGTAGAAATGCTCAATTTCTTACCTTTGATAGAAAAGTTCCAGCCAAGTGCAGTTAGTATCTCTCGCTTCTGGTCCAAAGAACCATTTACGAATGCTTTACGAGCATAAGTGGCAAAGTGAAAAGTTTTTTCAGTAAGCTCAAGCCAACGCTCTGCTCTGTTTTCTGTTTCTCTCAATTTTTCTTTCAGCTTCATAATGCTCGTTGTCAGAATATCCCGTTCTTTGATAAAAGTGGTATCGTCAATAAGCTCTTTGTATCTCATGCGGGTTAAGCTATCCAACTCTTTCTGTGTTTCAACTACTGATTGATGTTGCATCTCATAGATTTTGGTTCTATCAGTGATTTCTTTATCATTTTGTTTATTCAAAATCTCCAAAGCCCATTGCTGAAACTCTGAAATGATAGTTTTCTCCTCAATGTCCATCTCAATCTGATTTTCAAGCTCATCAATGGTGAGGGGTTTTTGGAACAAACAATCTTTACCCTTCTTTTTCTTTGTACAATGATAATAAACATAAGTTTTTATCTCTCCGGTCTTTTTTGTTATCTTTGTTTTTTCAGAAGCAGTAATCATACCGCCACATTCGCACTGCATTACCCCAGTAAAAGCAAAAATGTGTTCTTTGCTTCGTGGTCTGCCCTTCCTTCCAAGAATAACTTGCACTCGGTCATATTCCTCAAGAGTAATCATCACAGCATGGTTGCCTTTATAGAGTTTTCCGCTCCAATTAAACATTCCCGTATAAAAAATGTTGGTAAATAACTTATAGATGACACTTTTTGTCATCTTATCGCCGCCACTTCTTTTGTGTTTTACAGTTCTGAAACCCCAGTCATCATTAGCAATCTTCCAGATTTGGGGAGGAGTATAATTTCCAGTCAGCATCATATCCCACATACGACGGACCAAATGAAAACGCTCTGGGTCATCAACGATAGTATGTTCCAGTTTGTCATTTAGATAGCCAAGTGGTGGACGAGCGGGAAGCCAACCACGGTCAGCGTGTCCTTCCATACCTCGGTGGCTATTTTTACGGAGGTCAATAATAAATTGGTTAGCCATCCCACTTTCAACATTGAAAAGTAGAACATTGTCGTCTGGGAGATATTTTCGGTCAATAGTTTGAATACACTTCAAAATATCTTGCTGAAGCATCCAGCTAATTGTTCCGCTATCGATAGGGTTACGAGAGAGCCTATTAATTTGCCAAGTCAGTATACCACTAGCATCTCCTTTCTCAATTCTTGCCAGCATCTCACTGAAGATAGGACGATTGTTTGGCTTCTTGGCAGTTTTTGATTCTGTATAAATATGCTTTATTTCCAAGCCCAAACTATTCGCAAGGTCTTTGAGGCGATTTATTTGGTCATCAATAGATTGAACTTGTCGGTCTTCGCTCTCTGATGACTTACGAGCATACAGGAAGTATTTAATTTTTTGATTATCTTCTTTCATAAAACGCTAAAGGGGGCGGTCTGGTTGCCTAACTTGGTTCTCCGAAGATTGCCTCGTTAGCAGACCACCCCCTTCAGGGTGCGAGACAATAAAAAATCGGAGAAATCATTAAGTTAGGCAACATAGCCATTATACCAAATCTAAAACTTGATACCAAGTCGCCTGCCCATCATTAAAAAACCATTTTCAAACTTCTCATTTAATCTTATCAGCCGTCTATGTTTTCTGGTCGGCTTACCCTTGTAATACCATCGCTTAAGTTCTTTCTCTGCTCGCTCTATGTCTGGGACCGATACGCCATTCCATCTGAACTTTCCGCCTTCCATTTGTTTGGCATAGGCAATGTTTCCGCAGTGTCGGCAACCAAACCATTTACCGATAGAGTAAAGCACTCCTACCCTTCGCCCACAGTATTGTCCGTTCTTGGTTAGGGGACATATAAACCAGTATCGTTTTCCACTGTAGTTGCAGGAAGTTGAAGTAAACGGAACTTCAAAAAACATCTCACTTTTCTTTTCGCTCCATCGGTCAGTATGCGTATATTTAAGTTTGATACAATCACTTGCTTCGCCATGCAAGAAAACGAAAAAACTAATATTGCTCTCATTACCACTCACCCCATAAGTCCACTTAATGCCACCAGACCGCCAGCCACCCTCAAGATAGCCGTTCTTCTTTAGCCAGAAGATGCTTAAACTATTAGATTGTTCTGCGATTGCTTTTGACATAATTTTTTATAAATCCGCCGAAATCATTAGAGATTGATAGTTATTTTTAGGACTTTTATCATTGTTTTTTGTTGAAAATAAAGGGTTATTTAACTCTTATCCAGTTATTACCGTTTTTACCTGTTATTTTACGAAACGAACCCATTTTTATTCCTTTGATACATCAACATCTATGACTACTGGTGCTGGTATTTTTTCTCCCGAACGAGTTGCTTGAAGCCGTTGTAATTCGTGCAGAGCTTTATAAATTCCACGCTCCAGCATTGTCTCATAGCGAAAGTATGTATCTGCTATCCTCTCATTTAATTCTAACCCTCTACTAAATGTGCCTTTTAAAATCACACGGTCTCTTTCCATACCCATTGCTCTTTTTAATCTCCAAAAGTTTGAAATAATCCTATCAATGAGCAACAGCTCAAATTCTGTATCTGGCTTCATTTCCGACCGCAATCTTTTTCCAAGCTCAATAAGTTCATTCTCATCTTCGTCTTTGAATAAGACATTTTCACTCAATATCCCGTGCTTGATGGCATTATATCTGCTTACGGCCTTTCCTTCCTCGGTCTTTACGCCGCCGAGCTTGGCGTTCTCACGGTTTGCCTCTAATTGTTTTTGTGATATTTCGCTCATAGTTTTAATTTGTTACTAACTGTTATTACACTGTTTATCAGTTGGGGTTTACGGTTTTCTGCCGTTATTTAACCGATTTAATCGGTTCAAAAAAGTCCCAAATCTGGACTTACCCCACCCTGCGTTTCACTATTGTTTTTTTCATTGGTGTTCACCCCACCCCCATTTTCACTATTTATCGGGTCAGGAGATTTGGTGAATAGTGCGGCAGGATAAATCAGCATTTTCCGTTTGTCGCTGGGGTCTGCTTCTTGCACGATTAACCCCGCCGTCTCCAACATCGGCAAGATTTGCTGTCGTAGCTGGTGTGTATCCAACATCCGCCCGTAGACCTCAAAGTGCTTTTGTAGTAATTCTTGCCGTGATAAGCCAAGTAATATCGTATTGCTACCAAAACCCTCGCCCCTATTACCATTTTGGTCATTCCACGCCTTCAAGATAACTTCTTGATACAGATTGTAGATATATGGTGGCAGATTGAGTTCCTGACTGGTTGATATGGCCTCCCAGAGCTTAAATCCCTGTTCAATATCGTCTTCGTTGGCGGTAATGGTTGTGCCATTCTTTTCTCGCCACCAGAGATTGATTAAAGCAAAGGACTTAATGAGTGAAACAAGGCGTTTAATATCTCGCTGATGTCGGGGTTTAAGCACCTTGTTTTCTCTGAAAAATCTTTCAACTACTTTTTGGTAGCTCGCAATTTTTATTTCAAGGATACCCTCTAATTTTATTGCCCGTATTCGTTCTTTAAGTAGTTTTCGCTCTGGATTCTCATCCAGCCAGCTTTTATAGCTTTCGTTGTCCGCCTCTTTTTTAATGCTCTCCAAAATTCCTTGTCTGATTTTTTCGTGATTAACCTCTGGGCTTAACAATAAAAATCGTGTAGCTTCCTGTTCGTCAATCCGCAATCCTGCGGTGCAGAAAATCACCGAAGGAAAACCTCTCAATATGACATTCTTGGTTCGCAATCCTTGCTTTTGGTTTTTGTCTGTTATCTTTATACTTATTTCTTTCTTGTCGTGAGAAAGTAGGGGGCGTAATCTTTCCAAGAGTTGTGTATGTGGCTGGTCAAGAAATATGAGAATTTTTCTTGATAAATCAACGATTATACATCCTTTTCTTTTTTCGTCCTGTTCTCCAACATCGTGAAAGAAAGCAGTGGGAGAACAGTATCCAATTTCCTTTATATCTTCTTCTGGGAACAGGCGGGCAATTTCGGTGGGAATGTAACTTTTGCCGGTGGATGACGGAGCGTTGTAACTGATATTGAACTGAGTATTTTCTGTGTATGCAGAAATTTCGCAAAGGAAGGTTACAATTTTATTTTCCTCGTCCTGCTTAATCGTCAATCCAAGTGTCTCCATCAAATCTTGCGATGATAGTGGCTTGAACTGCGAGGTATCAATCTTCTCTGGATACTCTTTTGTGTATTTACTAAACAAGTCCTCCGGATTGCCTTTGAGCTTCACGAGGTAATCGGTTATATCGCCACCTTCGCCAACCTCTTTGGGAAGAGAAATAATAAAGATTTCATTTCCAAGATTTTCCAAGATTTTTGCCACCCTCTCCGCTCCTTTCTTGCCAGTGTCGTCGTTGTCGTAGCAGATATAAATTTTCCTACCTTTTCCTACCTTTTCTGCCCACTCTTCTTTGAAGGTCATCGCCCCATGTGTTGAGGTGATGGCTGGTATGTTTTTTGAAAGCAAAGCCAACCTGTCCAGCTCACCCTCGCAAATAACGAGTGGGGTGTCAGCATTTGTCAGCATTTCCCACCCATAAATTTGTGCTTCTCCTTTAGGGTAAGTCATCTTTTCGTTTCCGATATTCGGGTCTTGTCTCAACTTGAAAAACTGAAAAGTCCCATAAACATCTGGTATGGGTATCGTAATCCACCATTTGCCATAGAACTTGCCCCAGCCGAGCTTGTGAGCGTCTATAACGGCGTCTGTAATGCTTCTATTGTTGAGATACTGTCGGATATTGTCTGGAAGTGCTTGATGGCAGGTTTCAACCAATCCTGAATCAAATTGACTACCGCCTTTCTTTTTATTGGAAATTATTGGATTTAGAGCAATCTCCGGTATGCCGTCTCCGAAGTGTTTGGCAAGAGTTATAAGGTTACCCCTCTCGCCACACTTTTTACAATCATATTGCCCCGTATCTCCATCTAGGTATAGGTGGGCTTCAGTGCCTCTGCTGTCGGTATCACAGCCATTAAAAAGGCAGTGAGCGATGAGTTCTTTTCCGCTCTCACGAAAGGTGATGCCTTTGCGTGCGAGGTAGTCTTTAATTGTAATAGTTTGTAATTCCATATTTTTGTAATGTTTGTTAATTGGTTGTTATGGGAAGCGGCGTTTTGCGTCGCTCTTGGATGCGATTAAATTCATCCACGGTCATTGGCTGATAGACTAACGACATCAATCGCAAGAGCTTGATGCCTTGTTCATAGGCATCTTCTCGGCTGATTTCTTTTCCAAAATGCTTCTTGTAAAGCTCTTGGAACTTGATGATGTCGCTGTCTGGGACGACCATAGATTTCTAATCGGATGAATAGAGCCGATTTTTAAGGGCCTTGATACTGTCAAAGAACGACCGAGCTTTGACTTCTAATCTATCGGACCAGTAAAGGTCCACTACATCGTCAATGCCATCGGCACGACGGAATACGAATAATGACTTGTGTGGGTTCTCCTTGTTTAAGGACAACAACTCAAATCCACCGCACAAGAGTGCGGCACTGCAACCCAAATCATAAGTGGTAAACACGAACGCTGGGTCATCCAAAGGAATATACTTGTAGTCCTCCGGTGTATGGTTTTTGTTTTCCATAGTGTAATAATTGGTTAATATGTTTGCCTTTTCCGACATTAAAAAGCACTTCCATCATAAGGGAGTGCTTTCATTCATAATTCAGATATGAATTTGGTTTAAGGCCTGAATATCCAGCCGTTTTTCTTATCGTTTGTTATTACGCTACGCTGATATTTGGTTTTAAGCAGTGTGTGGAGCTCGCTGACATATTTTGAGATAGTCGTCTTATTCAAAGCTTTATCCAATTGGTCGTAAATGTCGTCTGAAGTTATGAGCTGATTTGGAGAATTAATAAACAGAGTGCAAATGTCCCGAAGTTGCACTCTCATAGGCAAAATCCCGTCTTTAAAATGAACAGTTCCATCATTGTAATATGCTAAATCTCCCGCCTTACGAACCATCTTCTTTTTTCCCACAAAAGACGAAGATACCTTGGGTAAGGGGATATTCTTTCTTATCTCCTTTATTACTGTCATCCTAGAATCTCCGACTAACTCAACTCTCAATGGATTTGGCATACCAAAAAATTGAGAAAGTTTGTCGTGGGCAATCTTACCATCACCAGTAAGTAACTCACTTGGCTTTGTTTTTATTGGCTCCTTGGTGCTTGATGATAATTTGAAATAAGCCTTACCCAATTCTCCCACTTTATCTGCGTGTAAATCTATACGCCACTCTCTGTTGTCTGGCATTTCTATTATCAATTCATTTGGGGTCATTTTATGAGTATACTTTTTCAGTAATTCAGGCAATTCAATCCGGTAAATTTTTTTAACTAAGAAAATACCCATTGTTTGGATTTCGGATGATTTTGACTGTAAGGCCTCGTATACTAACGATTTGATTACACCATCGTCTTCAATACCATTTAAGTAAACTAGGAAATAATAATAAACTGATTTTTCGCTTTCCGTCTTAGAATTTTTTATATTTCTCTTTATATCATCAGCAGTGAAACCCAAATCAATTGCATCAATTTTTTCTCCGTCCATTACTTTTTTCCAACGTATTGTATCCCTAAGATAAGCTCTATAGAAAAACGCTAAAGGCTTTAAAAATCTATCTGTAGAGTTGGCAATTACTTTATCAAGTTCAGATAAAAACTTCGGTTCGTTTTTAGCGAAAGGTGGAGCCACGAGTATTTTCATAAGCCAAAACCTTGTCCATTCGCTTAGTGGGTTGTCGCTATAAATCTTTAAAATTTTATTCCACCTACTCGCTATAACTTTTGTGGGAGGATTATAGACATCGTGGATAGTTTCCTCATCATCTATGCCCGAAAGATAAGAACCCAAATATCTACTAATCAAATAGATTAAGGATGGTTTTTTGGGAATTATAGATATTAAACTATCGGCAACTTCTGGATTTCCTAACTTTGTGCCTGCTTTGAGATAATATTTCAAGGCACCTATATCAGTCTTTTTAACTTCTTTCCCTTTTATAATCCTATTAAATATACGGGGAAGCTTTTTGCTTATTTTTAATACTTTTTGATGCGATGATTCATTAAGGTTGCCGTAAGGATTATAGAATTTTAGTTCCTGAATACCGTCAGCATTGCCAAGCTTCTCCAATTTGGTCTTTTCATTAAACTTTAAACCATACTCACGAATAAATAGAGCAACTTTTTCCGTGGCCCTATTTATCTGGTCACTTGTTTTCGCCATTATCACAACATCATCGGCGTATCTGAAATACTCTATACCCTCACTTACTTTCAGATTATCTAAGAGTGTATCCAAGGGATAAAGATACGCATTAGCTAAAGTGTGAGATGCGTTTGCCCCTTGTGGAAGACCACACAAGGTCAGATTTTCAGCCCACGATTTAAGCTGGCCGTTAAGAAGTTCTAAAATATCTTGTTCTTGGACACTGAAATGGTCTTTTAGAACTTTAACTAGGATATCGGGATGTATATTTTCATAAAATGTATGGATATCAAATTCAACTCTCCAAACAAACTTTTTTCTAAAGGCTTCAGTTTGTTTATCACAAAAATTAATCCATTGCTCCTTGTATGGCTTGAGGTAACTCTTATCCCCAAGCATCCTGTTCCCATAACATGAGCTGAATAGCTTTTTATCTATCAGGTCTCCCAAAATCCAAGGATTCAATAGTGCCTGATAGACAATTCTGTCTACAATAGAAAAGACACAAATAGGACGGAAGCCCATGTTATCTTTATCCGCAAACATATAGTCGGCTTTATCTGGGTGATAGTTACCCTGCCTAATATAATCCTGTAGAGCCTGAAAGTAATCCTTGCCTATATGGCTCACTGCTTCGGTGGCTGGTTTCCAAATAGGGTCTAAGGGCAAACTACTTTTTTCTATCTCATCAAGGAGATAAATAAAGGCCTTTTTCAGGTTCTCTTTTGAAGAAAATCGTTCAAAAAGTGGTGTCATGATATGGTAATAGTAATTTGCTTGTAAGTTAGCAGTTTATCAATTAGTTCTCAAGGTCTATAAGTTATTTTTTAATAACAAAAAATAACCCTAATCCTAGGACTTTTTAATTACGGACCGAGTTTCTAAAATCTAAATAGTTCTTCCAAGCTCACCCCAAGAGCTTTCGCTAGTTTTTCTAGAATCTCAAAAGTAGGATTTCTTTCCCCACGCTCAATTCCACCTACATAGGTACGGTCCATACCCGCTTTGTTTGCCAAAGCAATTTGAGAAGTAAACCCTTTTTGATGTCGTAATTCAATGATTTTCTTACCAAATTTTCTTAGATTTTCGCTTCGTTTTTCCACACCTTAAGCATAGATTGATGATGTCTATAAGGCGACGGACTATGAGTATCAGATACTCCGTGATATATTTGATATTATCAGATACTTATAGTCATCTATGCCACTCAATCTTTCAGATAACGAAAAAAGGGATGTAGTCAAATACTTGGAAGCAGGCAAACCCCTGCCAGATAAGTATCGTTTTTTGCTGTTCAAAGACGACAGAGAGGTTGAGCTTTTATGGAATGGTAAAACCGACGAAGTAACAAATGTCGTTTTACCTTTTCAAACCATTGAACAAATTGATGAACCAAGAGGAGAAGAGAAGATAGGGTTACAAGATTCACTGTTTGATACTTCTGGTAGACAAATTCATGGATGGACCAATAAACTTATTTGGGGAGATAATAAGCTTATTCTTTCGTCTCTTAAAAACGGACCACTTCGCAAAGAGATAGAAGCTCAAGGAGGATTAAAATTGATTTACATAGACCCACCATTTGATGTAGGGGCAGATTTTTCTATGGATATTAAAATCGGAGAAGACGAAGAAGAAAGTTTTACAAAAAAGCCTTCCGTTATAGAGACAGTCGCTTATCGTGATACTTGGGGTAAGGGAGCCGACAGCTTCATTGCAATGATTTATGAGCGACTAAAGTTAATGCACGATTTACTTGCGGAAGACGGAAGTATTTATGTGCATTGTGATTGGAGGCTGAGTTCTTATATGAGATTAGTGTTAGACGAAATTTTTGGTAAAGATAATTTTAGGAATGAAATTGCTTGGTGTTATTTGGTAAATAAAGGAAATTTTATAAATAAATACCCACCAAGACATGATACTATTTTATTTTATGGAAAAACTGATAATAACTATTTTGATTCAGAGATTACGAGAATGCAACCAGCAGAATCAACTTTAAAGCGATGGGGTAAATACGCTGATGAAAATGGCGAAGTTCCTTTTGATAGACTGACGCCTGGTATGCAGAAGGTAGCAGGAAAAGCTGAAAAACCTTACCTCTTGCGTGGTGGCGTGCAAGTAGATTGGGTCATTGGTATACCAGGACTAAATTCTGGAGATACCAATGAAGCTATTGGATACCCAACACAAAAACCAGAAAAACTAATAGAGATGTTTATGAAAACCTCAACAAAAGAGGGTGATTTAGTAGCAGATTTTTTCTGTGGTTCAGGGACCACTCTGGCTGTTGCTGAAAAGCTTGGTAGAAAATGGATTGGCTCTGATTTAGGAAAGTTCGGTATTCATACTTCAAGAAAAAGAATGGTTGGTGTTCAGCGAGAGTTAAAAAAGGAAGGTAAGAATTTTAGACCTTTTGAGATTTTGAATTTAGGCAGATACGAACGAGATAATTTCCTTACGGTAAATGAAGATTTGCGTGCAGAGCAAAAATCAAAGCAAGCAGAAAATAAAGACAAAGAATTTATCAATCTTATCGTTTCTGCTTACAAGGCAGAGCCTGTTGTATCTTTTGTAAATATCGTAGCCAAAAAGAGAGATAGACTAGTAGCTGTTGGTCCGATAAATACTCCTGTCTCTCATAACCTAGTGAAAGCTATAGTTAAGGAGTGTAAAGAAAAAGGTATTACTAAAATTGATGTGTTAGGTTTTGACTATGAAATGGGTTTGGACTTCCAAGAGTATAAAGATGAAGGTATTGATATTGCCTTCAAAATAATCCCGAGAGAAGTTTTTGATAAAAGAGCTGTAGAAAAAGGGCAAGTTAAATTTTACGATGTAGCGTTTATTGAGATAAAACCAATCATAAAAGGTAAGGGTAATATCAAAGAGCTTTCTATTGAGCTGACTGATTTTTCTGTTTTCTATAATCAAGACAATACAGGCGAGATAGAAGAGGAACTAAGGGCTGGTGGGTCAAAGGTTGTTGTTGAAAACGGACAAGTGATAAAGATTTCAAAAGACAAAAAGACCGAACTCATAGAGCGTGAGGTTTTAACCAAAAAGTGGAAAGATTGGATTGATTATTGGGCAGTAGATTATGATTTTTCTAGTAGAAAGGAAATCATAAAAGTTATTGAAAATGATAAAGAAAAAGAAGTTTGGACTGGGGATTATATTTTTGACAATGAATGGCAAGAGTTCAGAACCAAAAAGAAAAGAAATCTTGAACTTGTTTCTGCTCCAAAAGAACTATCAAAAGGAAACTATAAAGTGGCCGTAAAAGTAGTTGATATTTTTGGCAATGATACTACGAGGGTCATTGATGTAAAAATATAAAATGGCACTTCATAAAGATTTCCCAAAAGACCCATATGTAGTTTTAGACCCTAGTATTAGGTGGTTTCCTGCTGATGAAGATTTGCGAGAAAAAGGTTTTGATAAACTCATTCCGCCACTTGTAGCAACTCTAAGAAAAGAAGTTAAGGAATGGAGAGATAAGAAGTATGATGGTGCTAGCGAGACATCAAAAGCCCTCTTGAATTGGTGGTTCAAAGAAGAGCACATTGTCTATAATCAGGACGGCTCATCCTATAATTTCCGATATTATTTTGCTCAACGAGAAGCCCTAGAAACCGTTGTATGGCTATATGAAGTCGCTAAGGTTAAGGATAAGTTTCACCTTATAAGATATAACTCTACAGGAGTGTTAAGCCCTCAAATGTTTACCGAGGATTGGCTTAGGTTTGTGATTAAGATGGCTACAGGGGCGGGAAAGACCAAGGTGATGAGTTTAGTTGTCGCTTGGGCATATTTCCACAGATTATATGAGCCCGATTCTAACTTAGCGAAAAACTTTCTTTTAATTACTCCTAATGTGATTGTCTTTGAAAGAATTAAAAAAGACTTTGAAGGCAATAACATATTTTTTACGGACAGTGTATTACCCGACAATGGTTATCAAGGACAGAATTGGCAAGATGATTTTCAGATAACCCTACACTTACAAGATGAATTAAAGAGTATTTCTAATACGGGAAACATTTTCCTAACAAACATCCATAGAGTTTTTGAAAGTGATGTGAGCGGGGCGAGTATAGAGGACGAGGATACATCAGAATACTTTTTGGGAGATAAGCCAGTTACTAAAACAAGTGATTCAACTATTGATTTGGGAATGATAATAAGAGACATAGATGAACTCATTGTTATAAACGATGAAGCTCATCATATTCACGAAGAGAACGCTTGGTTAAAGTCTATTCGTGACATAGATAATAAATTGAAACAAAAAGGCGGACATTTATCTTTACAAATAGATGTAACGGCTACACCAAAGAAAAAAGACGGCTCAATTTTTGTGCAGACTATTTCTGACTACCCGCTTGTTGAGGCCATACATCAAAGAATAGTAAAAAATCCAGTAGTCCCAGACGAAGCAAGCAGAGGAAAGTTGAAGCCGAACCAAAGCACTTTATTCAGCGAGAAATACAGAGATTATATTAACCTCGGCATTGAAGAATGGAGAAAATCATATAAACAGCTTGAACCTACTGGCAAAAAATCAATTCTTTTTATTATGACGGATGATACGAAGAACTGCGACGAAGTGGCTGAATACATAGAGACGAGCTTCGCAGATTTGAAAGGTGCTGTTTTAACGATTCATACCAATAAGAGCGGTGAGATTTCTGAAAATGTTTTGGGTAAGAATAAAGATGAGTTGAACATACTTAGGAAACAAGCAAATGATATAGATGGCTGGGATAGCCCCTATAAGGTGATTGTATCCGTTATGATGCTCAAGGAGGGCTGGGACGTAAAGAATGTGACCACAATAGTTGGGTTAAGACCCTTTGCTTCAGATTCAAAGATATTACCAGAGCAGACACTTGGTAGAGGTTTAAGACGAATGTATTTTGGTAGAGATGATATTGATGAATATGTGAGCGTCATAGGAACGCCTGCTTTTATGGATTTCGTTGAATCTATCAAGGGCGAGGGAGTTCTACTAGAGAAACGACTAATGGGAAGCGGGTCTAAACCGATTACACCGATGGTCGTGGAAGTTGATAAAGACAATCCAAAGAAAGATATAGAAAAACTTGATATTGAGATTCCCGTAATGTCTCCGAGGATACAAAGAGAATATAAGAACCTATCCAACTTGGATGTTTCGGAATTTGGTAATAAAAAAGTAAAAATAAAAACTTTCTCCGAGCAAGAAAAGAGGGAGATTGTATTCAAGGATGTGGTGGGAGAGAAAGTCCATCATACGACAATCTTAACTGGTGACATTGAACCAAATCATCAAAGCGTGATAGGTTTTTTTGCACAAGCAATAATGAGAGAGCTAAGATTATTCGGCTGTTATGATATTCTCTTTGGGAAAGTAAAAACTTTCATAGAGAGTAATATGTTTGATGGTCCAGTTAATCTGTCTGATTTGAATCTATTAAGAAATCTATCTGAAGTAGAGTATATTAAACTGATTAAAGATGCTTTTAAGAAAGGAATCAATGAACTCACAGTCCAAGACAAGGGTGATACCGAGATTAAAAACTATATAAAAATCAGTGATGCTAGACCATTTGTAGTGAATGATAAATCATTTATTCCAAATCCTAAAAAATCAGTATTTAATAGGATTGTGGGCGATAGTGATTTTGAACTTGTATTTGCAGGGTTCCTTGAAGATTGCGAGGATATTATTTCATACGCAAAGAATTTTCAAAATAAAGAAGCTAACGCACTCCGTATTGAATATAAAAATGCAGAAGGATTTATAGCTACATACTATCCAGATTTTTTTGTTAAGTTGGATAATAAGAACGTGTTTATTATTGAAACCAAAGGCAGAGAGGAAGAAGATGACAAGCTTAAATTTGAGAGATTACAAAAGTGGTGCGTAGATGTGAATGATAGGCAAACCAAAATGATTTATAAAGCTTTGTATATAAAGCAAGAAGATTGGGAGAAAAATAAAGCAAAAAACTTTGATGAGATTGTAAGGTTATTTACTAAATAATATGATTTCTGACGAAGCATTAGAAGAATACAAGAAGATTTACAAAGAGGAGTTCGGCGAGTATATTTCGGATGAAAAAACTCTTGAGTTAGCTATAAATCTTCTCAACATTATGAATGTAGTTTATCGGCCAATTAAAAGAGAGTGGCTAAAGGATTTAGACGAACAGGACAATCGGGTGAATAAAGCATTTGATATACTGTTTAATGAAGTAGAAAAGAATAAATATGAACTGGATAAAACAAAACTGGATTAAGGTGGTATTAGGAACACTTATTCTGGGCACTGGAGTTTTCTATTTGCATAATGACTATGACAACGAATCAGCATTGCTCTCTCAAAATTTAACAGACAAGAAGGTTGATGATATTGATGTATCAAGATACCTTCAGGTTATGCCAATCCAACCAGGAACTTGGTGGGTTTATGAGGGTAAAAGAATTTTTGTTGAAGTCAATGATACTAAAGCTCAAGAAACAATTGCTCAAAAGATTACGGAAATTAGCGATATTAAAAAGGAGGGCAACAATCTAAGGGTTTTTACCAAAACTTCCTATAAAAATGACCCCGATTTTAATGAAGTTGAGGACTCATTTCTTATATCTGAATCGGGATATGCTTTTGATGAGTCTAATCTGGCATATTTCCCATTAGTTAAAGGTCAACGCCTGACCGCTGATTACCCTGAACGAACTGACGGTTATTATGACTATTATGTTACCGATGTTAGTGTTAAAAACATACTTGGCCAACAGCGTAAGTGCTACGATATTTCATACTATGCCCTACCAGATGAAAGTTTAGAAACTTTCTGCGAGGGTGTGGGATATGTCCGAGATAGCTATGAGCATCACGGAACACCCAATGAGTGGGACTATAAGTTAATCCGCATTGAATATCCAGCATTGAAGAAGTAAGAGGAACAGACTATAATTCTATTGGAATAGCGAGAGTTGGTGTTTTTCGGTCTCCGGATTGAAAACAAGGTTGTGCAATAAGTCCGCCATCCGCCTTGTGCGGTGGATTTGCCCGAAAGGACGAAAGGTGCGGTTAAAAGCAATAGTGGCTTAAGGGTGCACCAAGAGTGCTATTCCAACAAAGAACTCCCGACACTGGAGTTTTTTGTTTTCAAACAATAGTGAGTAGCAGGGTGGGGTAAAAGATGGACTTGTGGATATTCATTGACTCTCAAGTGTCTGATATGATACTATGACAGTGTGCTTGCGGGTCGTCAGACCCAATCGGCATTATAGCTGGTGGCAGGCACACCAAAAACCCCCCGAAAGGGGGCTTTTTGTTACTGCATTATGCTGATAAACTGCTTAATACCATTCTCAATCTGTCCTACGACCAGTTTAACCTTAGTATTTTTTATAGTTTCTAAAAAGGTCCAAAACTTACCGGTCCCAGTAATTAGTAGTTTTTGACCGTGGCGATTTACTGTGTGTTTTACCTCTTGTTCCCTATATCGTAGTAGTGCTTTTGGGTTTTTTACAATTTGTTCCGCATATTGTAAAAGACGAAAACGGCGTTTTTGTTCTTTTCTTGTTCGGAGTTTACGCCCCTTAGCGGTAATGATGTGGTCAAAACCAAACCTACTAAAATGGACTAGTTCGCCATTGAGAGCTGGGCAGGGTACAATACCAATCTTTTTGTAGATTTTTTGTGCTTTGGTTTTTGTTTTTTCATAACCTAATGACCAAGGTTTAATCATTGCTATACTATCTCACCTTTTTCTATCCGGAACAAGAATAGCAGGGTGGAGTAAATTTTGATAAGATATAATTTATTAAACGGAGAATGTCGGAATGTATATTGTGGCATCATTTAACCGCTCAAATACAGTTCTAACATCCTCTACGATGTCCTGCCATGGAATTTAGAAAAGATTACCAGGCAGCGCGCTCTCTTAGGTTAGAAGGTAAAACCTACGGAGAAATTAGGGGAATTTTTAAAATCCCCAAATCCACTCTTAGTGGTTGGTTTTCTGGCTTGAAAATAAACAACAAGGCAAAAAAAATTTTGGAATCTAAAAAAAAGAACGGATACTATAAACTTGTTGAGTTTAATAAAACAAGAACTCGCGACATACTAAAAGAAAATGAAAACATACGAAAGGAATATGAGTTTCGTGTTGGTAAACTAAATAACCGTGAACTAATGATTCTTGGGGCGGCTTTGTACTGGGGCGAGGGTTACAAAAACTTTAATCAAAAAAGACCCATATATCCCTACCTGTGTTTGGGGAACTCTGACTCCGAAATGATAATAACTTTTATTTATTTTCTTGAAAAAATACTAGGGATTACAAAAGACAGGATTAGGGCTCCAATTTTTATTTATCCTGGAATAGTCCCAGAAGAGGCAATAAACTATTGGCAAAAACTTACCAAAATTCCAAGAGAAAATTTTCGTTGCCAGATGGCTTTGAATAGAGCTAGTCAAGGGGAGAGGCCTAAAAATCTACTGCCACATGGCACCCTTCAATTGAGAGTAATCAAGAGACAGGATTTTTTCAAAATTAGGGGACTAATAGACGGTATTATTAAAAGTTTGTGACCGACTCCTGCTGGCGCTGCCTCCCTCTAAAAACCACCCGTACGGGTGGTTTTTAGAGGGAGGAGACTATTTTTTTGAATACGTCAGGGTCGTGTTCGGCTATGTCGGCAAGTATTTTGCGGTCCAGTTCAACATTTGCCTTGAGGAGTTTGTTTATTAGTTTTGAGTAGGTGGTGCCGTTCTCTCTGGCGGCGGCATTTATCTTGATTGTCCAGAGATTGCGGAAAGTTCTTTTTTTCTTTTTTCTATCGGCAAACTGGAATGACCAGGCGTGGAGGAGTCCTTCTTTAGCTTGGCGGTATTTAGTGTTTCGGGTCCACATAAAACCCTTCGCATGTTTCAGCAATCTTTTTCTTCGGGCATTTGCAATTGTTCCTCTCTTTACCCTGGGCATTTTTAGAAATTAGTAATTAGAAATTTTATTATATATTACTTTGAAGTAATTCTTTGGCACTTCTTATCAATGATTTAGGAGCCATTATGTGCCCCTTCTTTTGTCTGGCAGAATCACCGCCCTCTTTGGCGTTGAAATGATCCTGATGTGGCGGGCGTTTCATTAACTTACTTCTCCCGGTAATTTTAACTCTCTTCAGGAATGACTTATTTGTTTTTCCTTTATGCGACATGTGTAGGATTTAATTATTTTTTGATTGTGGTTGTCCATCCGAATGGCGATCTCTTTATAATTTCTTGGACGGTGTATTCTTCTTTGATAAGTTTTATAAAATTATTCAACCTCTCTTTGCCTAAGTGAGCAAGAGCCTTTTCTCGTCCGCGCAGGGTCAACTCTATCTTTACGATATCTCCTTCCTTTAAAAATTCTTCAACTTTTTTGGCCTTGAACTCCAAATCGTGAATTCCAGTCTTAAATCCTACTCTTACAGTCTTTCTTTCTTGTTCTTTTTGCTTTGGTCCTGACTTCTTCTCCTGACGCTCCTTGCGGTATATATATTTACCATAATCCATGATTTTGGCAATAGGGGGTTGCATATTCGGACCCACTTCGGCCAAATCAAGGTCTTTCTCTCGGGCAAGTTTAAGTGCGTCAAAAGTCTTCATTGGACCAAGTTGTTTCCCCAGCTCATCTATTACTTGGACTTCAACTGCCTTTATTTGATTGTTTATTCTTAATCTCTTTAACAATGTAGTACTTATTTTAGCATGTTTGTTGAGAAAAGAAAACACCCCTTAGACTTCATACTGACCAGTGGGGAGCTTTATTTATTTGCAAAAAATCTAATCTTGTGGCATACTATGACAATCATGGAAAATAAATACTCAGGCAGGGATTTAATCATGTTTATTATCTTAGTTGTCGCCGTAGGAATACTTGGCTATTTTATTGGTGTAAGTGGAATGTTTCAGAAAGCTTCAGTCTCCGATGTCGTCCTTTCTCCAACCCCAACCACATCAATAAGTCCGATTGTAACTTCTTTTCCAACTCCGACACCAACTCCAGTTATTTCAACACCAATACCAAGCCTCACCCCCTTAATCTCTGGTATTTTGGGATCAGTAATTTTTGACGGAAGGCCCGTGTCCTCAATGGAAATAAGGATTTTGGACTCAAATAGTAATTTTGTAAAAACAGTTGTCACGGATATTAATGGTAGATTCAGGACAGAACTTTCTCCGGGAACATACATAGTTGGTCCTTTCAGAGAACCCAGTTCCGGAACGGTAATTAGCTCCAGCCGAGTAACTGTAAACGGGGGATACTTCTCAGAAGTAAACGCAACTTTCAAGCGTCAGTAAAATTTTTGTATAAAAAAACGAGCTCAGCTCGTTTTTATTTACAAATCTTTTTTGTCATCTTTCTGAACCCATCCAATTTTAGTTAGCGACATACTGTTTTCTAAGGTTGAGTTGCCACACAGCACCATCGCGCACCCAACTATTGGGGAGGTATAACAGTGTCTCCCGTGTTTTTTTGTTTAACCGTGAGAACGGATAAGTTTTTTCCTGTAGCCGCCGATGAATGTCGCTACGTCCGAGATCTGCAATTTCGCCAAGAGCTTTGTTTGACAGAGTCTTTAGAAGTCCCGATGTCATCGAAACATCTCTGGCGTCATTACCAGGGTCAGCTTTCTTTCGTTTGGCACTTTCCAGTGCACTTCTCTTGGCTAAAACAAAACGAATTAACTGGTCAACATTAGTTCCTGAAGTGGATAATGACGGAAACTGGTTGGAGGTTAGGCGGGCGATTTTTTGCACAGGAGATTCTTTTCTAAACATGATTTCCCTTAATTTTTTATTGGAACTGGTGGAACAATAGGTCCTTTAACCGAATCTGTCAATTTTTTTGACTTTTGGTGTTTTTTGTGCTAATATTTTTTCGTCAGGTATTGAGCATATTTTATCACTTTAGCGGAGCGGATTTTAGACAAATCCGAGACGCGAGTTCGCAGATGTAGATGATTCTACTTCAAGGACGAGTAACAAAGTATTTGGTCTAAAATCAGCCCGCCCGCTGCGGGAAGCAATGAATAGACCGATTTCTTTGTCTCTCCTCCTCAATATAGAATAACTATATTTTCGTCGTCGTTTCTCGGACTCGGTCTATTCTTTAGCTTCTAAAATGATAAAATATGCTCAATACCTGACGCAATTGGGGGTGAAAGGCTTCGACATTAGTTCTTCCCACAATCGACGCTGGAAGTGGATGGCCGTCAACCACTATAATTTCCCGACTAAACTTGTAACTGGCAATCAAAATACCAATTACGCTTTCGCCTAACTTAGTTTAGGCAAGCCATTCTGCCGCGATGCTCGCTAGCGGATTACAGAGTGTCATAAGCGAACTTTAGTAGATTCGTTGTCCTTCCGAATTCTGCTGAAAAATTGTAAGGACTAGCGTGCGTTTATTTTGTTCATTTTTTAACCGCCCGCAAAATACTAAATGAAATATTTCAGTACACGTCATTGCGGTAAACTTTTGGACGGGGTTTCAATACCCCCACCTCCACATCATAAGAAAAACAGCCAACAAGAGCTGTTTTTCTATTTTAATAACAATCGATAAAAGTATGTTGACGAGTGGGGAGATATATATTAAGTTAAGGTTTCTATGACTGTCACCAATGTCAGTCATAGAAACCTTAACAACCGATTTCGGAGTGGTACGGACAAGGGACCGTAAAACTGCCGGAACAGGAGGAGAAGGATGGCTTCGAAAGATATTCTGATTGAAGAACGGGAAAGAAAAGAAAGAAGTATTTTACAATGTTTCGAGAATAATCTTCACTCTTTTGTTATAAGCTTGGAATCTCTTTTACAATCCGTTATCCCAATCCTAGAAGTTGAAGATATATTATGCGGATTGTCGTCTAAGGAATTCTCTTGGACCATACACGACCTGCACGGAGTTAAGTGGGTGCTTATACTTAAACTATTCAATCAAGGTAAAGGTCATGGAAGTTGGCCGTACCTATATAATGTCGAACAATCTTTTGTAATAGGATATTCTTTAGCGATTGAGTGTTCCTTTGATGGCGGTAAATTATATTGGGATTTTAATCATGGAACCAAAGGACAAGTTTCTATCTCTAACCTTATTGAAAAGATGATCCGCGAGCATAATGGATTTGAAATGGCAAATGAAAGCTACAAATTCTCTGCTTTCCAGAAAGAAGTGTATGATTTTTTTAAAGAATTATTGTTGCACAAGACTACCCCAGATATCGTTAACTATGTTTTTAGAAATAGTCAGAAAATTTATTACTTAATACTACAGTTTGGATTGATATACAAACAATTTTTGAGTAACCATAACGCCGTTCAGGCGTTTCAATGCCTTGTTTTTGAAACAGCTAAAGACTTAAAAGAAACCAAAAGTTTTGTTAAAAGTAAGAAGCTAGCGCAGATAAGAGAATCCTTAGAAAGTAGATCCAAACAAATTGTAGCTAAGATTAATCAATAATTATTTTCTTTATAATTTTAGCGCAAAAATATTGCGCTTTTATTTATTCTAAACTTTTCTATTTAGACTGAGTAACATTTTTGAGGGCTTGCGAACTAAATGATTGACTAAAAACTAAAGGCATGTTACCATGTTTCGGTTAGTTTTTAAAATAAGGGTTCAATCAATGGCCAGGTTTGTTGTCAGTGTTGAAGCGGGAAGTGCACCCGATTCTGTTGCTTTTTCCATCAAACAAGTTGACCCAGAAAACATAAAAGTTATAAATACTGCTTCAACGAGAAAGAGTAATAAGAGGACGGGTGGATTTGTCCTTTTGGAATGTTCTTATAAATTAGCTGGAGTTATCCAACATCGTAATATTCCCGGAATTAAGGAATTTGAGACGGAGGTGGGGTTCATGGTAATTGGAGATCTGCCATGACAGAACTATTGGATGAAACAGTTCCGACTACTGCTCAAGAAGAACTGTTTCGTGTGTCAGTCAATAATTTTGTGAATAGAGCATCAAATCACCGGAAAGTCCTTGCCGGTAGTCGGTTTTCTCCGGCCCCGGAGGATATTGATAAATGGATAGATAGTAAGGACTTACCTGAACTGATTTGGATGTCTCGGATAATGGATTTTATATGGAGTCATCGATGCAATTTCAGTTGTAACGGCGATTGTAATTAGCCCCGATATGTCGGGGTTTTTATTATCCCTCACCTTTCGGAAAGGTGAGGGATTTTATTCTTCCATTCCTCTTTGTCTGGCACGAGCGACATCTTTTTTCTTGATGGTTTCCCGTTTGTCGTATTTTTTCTTGCCTTTAGCGATTCCGATAAGGAGTTTTACTCGGCCCTTTTTGTCATATAGCTTCAGGGGGATAAGAGTCAGTCCGTGGGCTTGGGATGTTCCGACCAGAACTGAAATTTGTTTTTTAGAAAGCAAAAGTTTTTTGAAATCCTGAGGGTCGTAATTTTCAGGCATGTTGGCTACTTGATAAGGCGAAATTGTGGCACCAACCAAAAAAGGTTCTCCGTTAAATATTTTAACGTAAGAACCTTTTATTGAGACCTTGCCTGTTTTGATTGATTTAACTTCATATCCTTTCAGCACAATACCCGCCTCAAGTGTTTCCAGGATTTCATAGTCAAAACCCGCTTTTGGATTATTTGCGTATTCTGCCATATCTCAATCCTATCTTGTTTTTTTTACTAAATCTATATGTAGCGCTCCCCGCCCGATCACTTTTCTGTCACCGGTTCCTCATCTCGGAAACAGATTCGGTATGATTGAATTGATTTAAAGCCAAAATAATATGTAACCCTCGCTTGCCTCCTCGTCCCGCCATTAGGCGGCTCGGCGCTCGACCTATTATTTTGGAAATCAATAAAGTCAACCAACCTCACCTGTTTCCTCGCCTCGTCAATGTGACATAAAAGCAATGGGGCTGGGGCTCTCAAGTCAAGGACTCTTACATGTGAACGGTTCAAAGGGCTTGTTTTAGTTTGTTTTAAGTACACACATATGGCGGGTTAATTAGTTAGTATTCTCTTAGAAATTCATTCGGGCTTTTTCCGTTTAATCCGCAGTGTTCAAGGTCGTTGT
>Ga0209541_10000941_pt1 | contig 57876 bp, 57 predicted proteins | sample RifCSPlowO2_01_FD_184027 | JGI IMG/M metagenome (GOLD analysis project Ga0209541, IMG submission 184027) | Groundwater microbial communities from Rifle, Colorado - Rifle CSP2_plank lowO2_0.1 (SPAdes) (version 2) | ecosystem: Environmental > Aquatic > Deep subsurface > Groundwater | place... | reverse complement strand
AAAAGATATTGGTTTTATTGCTCAAGAAGTGGAAAAGGTTATTCCTGAAATTGTATCAGGAGTGGATGGTGATAAGGCGGTAGGTTATGCGAATCTCACTCCAGTATTGGTGCAAGCGATCAAAGAATTGAATGAAGAGAACGAAATGCTAGAGAGAAGGATAGAAACACTCAAACAAAAGCTCGGTATTTAAAAAATGAAAGAAAAATTAATAACCAAAATAAAAATGTTGTTCAAGCCGATTTTATTTTTGATTGTGTTTATTTTTCCACTTTCCACTTTTGCCGTTTGGGCTCCCCCACTATCCAGTCCTACCGGGAATAATGTTTTGCCTTCCTTAAACATCAGCGCTACCATGCAAGAGAAGTTTGGAATTTTAAAAACTCTGGGTGGTATTGTTGTTACCTTCTGGATCAGAATCACCGACGGCAACCAAGCGCTAAACAAAGTACTCGCTTCCGACGCGCTCGGGTTTGGAAACTGGAGAACTCTAGCCGAGCTCGGAGTAGGCACTGGCGATGGCGGAAGTGGCAATGTGGACAATGGTAACATCGACGGCACTACTAATTTTATTACCAAATGGACCGGCCCTCACACCTTGGGTAATTCTCAAATTTTCGATAATGGTACAAATCTAGGTATTGGCACTCAATCACCTACCCAAAAGCTCGATGTAACGGGCAACGTCAAAGCCACCCAATTTTGTCTCCCTGGAACTAACCCAACCGGTGGATGTATCGGAGTGTGGCCTGGAGGGGGTGGTGGAGGACCAAATGGTTGGACAGACGATGGTTCTGTGGTGAGGCTAACCACAAGTACAGATAAAGTTGGGGTGGGTACTGCTACTCCTTTGCACCAACTACAAATAACTGGAAATTTCAAAATGCCAAATACTACCGTGAATGGTACTAATGGAGTGATTTATAAAAAAGTTTCAAGCACACCTTATAGATTTGTCCACAATTTCGGAGGTTCGAATTCAAATTTATATATGGGAAGAGATGCTGGTAACTTTTCTTCTAGTGCTCAGAGCATTTCCAATAACGTGGGGATAGGTCACAACGCTCTTCAAGAAAGTACGACTGGAAATGATAATTTAGGCATAGGCAGAAGCGTTTCTGCTTTAGGGTCCAGGAATATTGTTTTCGGAGCTACAAATGCCACTGGAAATGATAATGTGATTTTTTCGGATTTCGCATCGGGGGTAGATGGTAATGGTAATGTGTATTACGGGCATCAGCAATATGGAGAAGGAAATTATAATGTTGGGGTTGGCCGAGGTAGTGGGCCCATTTTTGTAGGGTCTAATAATACTATGCTGGGGCAGGACGCGGCTTTGGTAAGCGGAATACAGAATGCTACGGCCATAGGCTACAATACTAAAGTGGAGGCTAGTAACACAATGGTTTTTGGTCACGATTTTCCTATTGGAGAAGGAGTTATAGGTTTTAGTGTTTTGGGTTGGGGATTCGGTACACAGCCTGACCCATACCCCGATGGAGGAGCAGCTATTAAGGTTGGTACGGATAGCACTAATGGAAATGGAGCTAGGCTGACCCCCAGCGGTAGTTGGATGCAGGGCTCGGATTTTGCAAAAAAACAAAACATAGAAAATATATCCTATGGTCTAGATGAAGTTCTCGCACTTCGGCCAGTTTCTTTTGAATGGAATAACATGTCTAATGTGAAAGACATTGGTTTTATTGCTCAAGAAGTGGAAAAGGTTATTCCTGAAATTGTATCAGGAGTGGATGGTGATAAGGCGGTAGGTTATGCGAATCTCACTCCAGTATTAGTGCAAGCGATCAAAGAATTGAAAGCGAAGAATGATTTACTCAAGCACGAGATGGATATCCTAGAGCTTGAGGCACAAAAAAGAAACCTGTAGTATAATTACAAATGTATTTGCTATAATACTAAGGAGAATATTTATGAAAAAAAAATCAAAAACCAAATTAAAAATAATTCTCAAGTCTTTTTTTATCTTGATAATTTTTTCTCTTGCTATAAAAGTAGTGGCGGTTTGGGCGCCTCCTTTACTTGGAACTGTCCCACCGGAAAATAATGTAGCTCCACCGGTAAACGTCGGCGGGAATACACAAGTGAAACCGGGAGGTCTGGGGGTGTACGGACTACAGTCTTTCACTTTTGGCATTATAGATGGCACTTTTGATGTGGGGGGGGTCTCGACCTTCAACGGGCCAGTAGTGGCGAATTCATATATTAATGCAAACAACGTTGTCAATGCCGCCTCGCACATTTTTATGAATCCACTCGGGACCGCAAACGCTACCACCACGAGTTATGACAGCGGTTGGTTGATGATGAAGGGTTCTTACTGGGATAGTTCTTCTTCTTCTGCGGTAGAGGTACCGTATACATTTGTAGTTGATGCTTATCAGCCCAATGTCAATGTTTTACGAGTTTCGGATTATCTAGGAGATGTTATTAAAATAGGAACTTCTAATCCTTCCGGGCACCACTATGGATTAGCTGTAAGAGGTGGGCTGGAAGTAGGCGCTAATTATTTTGAACTAAAAGCTCACGAAAACGGCGCAATTATTGAGGGTGATGTGGGTATCGGGACATCTTCGCCCACCGAAAAGCTTGATGTTGTAGGCAATGTTAAATTCTCCGGCGCTATCATGCCGGGGGGTTCTGCAGGTACAGCTGGACAAGTGCTTACTTCTGCAGGACCCGGGCTAGCGCCCACTTGGGGAGTGGGAGGTGGAGGTAGTCTTCCGTCTGGGACTTCTGGGCAAACTTTACGGTACGATTCTACAGATACTCTAGTCGCAAATAGCGTGCTTTATAATAATGGTACCAACATAGGGATTGGTACTACTTCCCCATCTAGCAAATTTACCGTAGGAAACAGCGCTGGAAGTCAGAATGCCGAAGTGGAAGCGAATGGGGATGCTTATCTTCTTTTAGATAGTACCGTCGCAAGTGGTAGAGATTGGTCTTTGATTTCTTCTGGCACTGCTGGAATTGGAGTGGGTAAGTTTTCCATATATGATTCAACGGCGGGAGTAAGTAGAGTAGCGATAGACTCTGTCGGCAATGTGGGAGTAGGAGATACAAGTCCTCTCGCCTTGTTTACAGTAGGAACCGCAGATCAGTTTAGAGTGAATTCTTCCGGTAATCTGGTAAGGATAAACAATGTTTTTTATTCTTGGCCTTCGGCTCAAGGTTCTGCAAACTATGTCTTGACTAATAATGGTTCAGGTACTTTGACATGGTCTGCTGGAGTTCCTGGCCCCCAAGGCCCTGACGGTCTGCAGGGTCCCATAGGTCCTCAAGGTCCTGCGGGAGAGGGTGTGCCTCCAGGTGGCGCAACCGGCCAAGTGCTTACTAAAAATTCCAACGCAGACTATGATACTTATTGGTCAACGGTCTCCGGCGGTGGCGGTGGCACTATCGGGGGTTCTGGAACAGCAACTTATATTCCGAAATTTACTTCTAGTACGGATATAGGCAATTCTGTGATGTATAACGACACAGATGGAGATATAGGTATAAACACCACAGCTCCGGGGGCACGACTCGGAGTCAAAGGTAATTTGAATATTGGAACAAATTATTCGGATGTAACAGGTGAAGGGGACGGCGCAATCATAGAAGGTAATGTTGGTATAGGAACAACTTCGCCAGCTTCTAAGTTAGATGTTGTGGGGGATGTAAGATTTTCTGGCGCTTTAAAACCAAATGGTAATGCTGGCGTGGACGGTCTAGTGCTCATATCTAAAGGACCCGGGTTTCCACCTGTATGGGAGCCTTTGGTTCCTTACACTGGAGTAAACGGCGCTACTCTGAGGTATTCAACAGGCGCTACAGAGTGGGTTTCATCGACTAATATTTTTAACGCTGATGCTAATGTGGGTATCGGTACTATTACCCCTTCTCAAAAATTAGATGTGAATGGAAATGCTAAAGCAACGCAATTCTGCCTTGGCACCGATTGTATTTCTGCTTGGCCTTCGGGGAGTGGAGATAACTTAGGAAATCATATAGCTACGCAAACTATTTATGGTAGTACTGCTCCTTCTGGAGATCTTTTACTTGATTCTACAAACAATGCAACGAAAGGTGACATTATACTTGGGCCGACAACTGGCAGTGTGGGTGTCGGTACGCTTAGCCCTACTCAAAAATTAGACGTGAATGGAAATGCTAAAGCAACGCAATTCTGCCTTGGCACCGATTGTATTTCTGCTTGGCCTTCGGGTGGCGGGGGAGGCTGGACAGACGGAACGAATGTAGTTTATACAACTGTTACAGATGATAAAGTCGGTATCGGAACGACAACACCCGCAAGTAAACTTTCAGTAGTAGATACTTCAGCAAGCACTAATGCCGAAGTTGAAGCTGCCGGAGATGCATATTTATTACTTGACAGTACAGTCGGAAGTGGTAGAGACTGGTCTCTGATTTCTTCTGGAACAGGAGGTATAGGAATAGGTAAATTTTCAATTTTTGACTCAACGGCTGGGATAAGTCGTTTGGCTATAGATTCTTCAGGGAAGGTAGGAATAGGGACTACAACACCTGACGCCAGACTTCATCTTATGGCAGGTTCACCAACATCAGGCACTGCCCCGCTTAAATTTACATCTTCTGGCGTTGGTGGATTACTCACGACTACAGAGGCTGGAGCAATTGAATATGACGGCTCACATTTATATTTTACGGCCATAAATGGCGGGACAAGATATCAGCTAGATCAGCAAAGTACTGGAGGTTCAACGGCTCTTAGTTCTCTAACCCCCGCAACTGTTGATCACTCTATAGACAATGATGATTTTACTCAAACTTGGAGATGGGATGGAACAACTTCACTCAATAATGGCCAAGGTATGGTCTTTACTTCTACTGTAACCAACTCTGGGGTTACCGAGGACTTAGTTACTATGAGCATGGGTGGAACTGGAGCCACTGCTACGGCTACTTCGCTTCGAGTAACGAATACTAAATCAGGGTCAACCAACACCAACAAAGGTATACATGTTGACGTTACGAGCGGGTTAAACAATTACGCGCTTATCGTCCAAGGTGGCGATACTGGCTTAGGAACAACTTCACCCGATTCTAAACTTGACCTAGCTGGCGCTTTCACTGTCCAAGAAATGTCGGCACCATCTTTAAGTCTTACTAATCAGGGCCGTATATATTTTGACGCAACCTTAAACAAGTTTCGAGTTTCCGAAAACGGCGGTGCATATGTGAACTTGGTGGGAAGTGGTGGCGGTATTACTTCTCTTAATGCGTTAACTGGAACAACTCAAACTTTTGCCACTGGCACCGCTGGAACTAATTTTGGTATCAGTTCGGTAGGAACTGTGCACACCTTTAATATTCCAGACGCTTCTGTAGCAAATAGAGGACTACTAACATCTGCGAACTGGACAACTTTTAACAATAAAGCACCCGCAGCCAATCCTGTATTCACCGGTATTGTTACCTTGCCTAGTTCTACAAATCCGGGAGTTGGCTTAGCTGGAGAAATTGCTATAGATACAAATATGTGGGCAACGAGTAGAGGAGCACCTGTAGTTTGGGATGGTACATCTACAACTGCGCTTGTAAATGTTCTAGCTTCAGATGTACCAACTGATGGACAAGTGCCGACTTGGAATACGGGTGGGACTATAACTTGGGAAAGTGCGGGGGGTGGCGGAGGAGGAGGCTGGACTGATGGGACTAACGGAGTTTTTGCAACTAGTTCAGGAGATAGGGTTGGAATTGGGGCAACAGATTCGTCGTCACACTTAAGTAATAAATTTAACGTAATTCAAGAGAGCGGAGACACAAATCCACTTCTTGCTCAAATTGGAACTTATGGTTTTGCTTTGAAAAACAACGCTGCTGTCACTGGGCTAACTATGGGTTTGGATAGTAACTATGCTTATTTACAGTCTTGGAATGGCAAGATCTTGAATATAAATAGCCAAGGCAATAATACAATCATAAATCCTAATAGTGCATATGTGGGAGTTGGTTTAACAAGCCCGACTTCTCTTTTCCAAGCAGGTGTTCATTCAGGATATAAAGGACCAGGTACGGTTAGTATCTCATCTTCCACCGCTGTTGTGACGGGGACCGGTACAAATTTTACGGAAATGTTTAATGTAGGGGATTATATAAATGTAAATGGATTAGGACAAAAACTAATCACAATTATTTCAAGTAATACTCAACTTACCATGACATCAGGCTATGGGTCGAGTGGTAGTTCCTTGCCCTATACCCACGGTGCAAATTCTGATGGAGTCAGATTTTCAGTTTTGGCAAATGGTAGTGTGGGAGTGGGTACTGGGACTCCAAACAACAAGGCGATACTTGATCTTAGTTCTACAACAAAAGCATTTCTTCCGCCACGTATGACTACAACTCAAAGAAACGTAATATCGCCAGCAGTTGCCGGAATGGTAATTTATAATACAACTACTAACAAATTAAATGTTTATAATGGTACAGCTTGGGAAGCAATAACTTCATCTTAAAACTCTCAACCAAAAAATCCCCCACACGGGGGATTTTTTGGTATATGGAACACCATATAGCAACGTTATTCGGACATCAAACAAATAAATATGTTCATGCTCCTCGTTTGTTGCTATAATATAAGTAATGCAAATTGATGAGGAACAATTAAAAAAAGCGATTTTGGACGGTGGGTTGGTGACAAAAACCGAACTGGAAGAGATTACTAAAAAAACGAAAACCAAAAAGCAAAAACTCTCGGACATGCTTCTAACGGAGGCAAAAATCTCCGAACCGGAACTGCGAAAAATGGAAGCTTTTGTTTTAGGCATACCTTTTGTGACGCTGGAAAAGGAAAAAATTGATTTTGCAATTTTGTCTTTGGTTCCCGAAACCATTGCGCGCAATTACAACATTATCTCTTACAAAAAAAGCGAGAAAGGCCTGGAAGTGGCGATGCTAGACGTGGACGATTTGCCAGTAATTGATTTTATCAAAAAAACTTCAGGGCTCAAGATTTTACCTCGGCTCACCGACAGCGCTTCTATCAAGTCCGCTCTCTTGCAATACAAGAAAAGTTTGCAAGCGGAATTTACAAATATCATTCAAAAAGAAGCTGGCTCATTAAAAATTTCCGGGGGCGACGACAAAGGTGAAAAGTCGGAGAAAGAATTAAAAGCAATGGCAGAAGATTTGCCAGTAGTCAAAATTGTGGATTCGCTCATTTTTCACGGCATCCTTCAAAATGCTTCAGATATCCATATTGAGCCCGGCGAGAAAGATCTCGTGGTGCGCTACCGTATAGACGGCATACTGCATGATGCTATGACTCTAGACAAAAGCGCCGGAGCCGGCATAACCGCGCGTATCAAGGTGCTTTCAAACCTCAAGCTCGACGAAAAACGTTTGCCTCAAGATGGCCGTTTTAAAATAGAACAAGACGGCGAAAAAGTTTCTTTTCGGGTATCAACTCTGCCAACATTCTTTGGTGAAAAGACTGTCGTTAGAATTTTGAAAGAGACTTCACAAGGTTTTTCCTTAGAGGGGCTTGGTTTTCACGGGGAGGCGCTGGAGCGAATTCACGACTCGCTCAAGCAAAAAACTGGCATGATTTTGGCGACTGGACCTACAGGCTCTGGGAAGACGACCACCCTCTACACCATGCTTGAGATTTTAAACAGACCGGAAGTAAACATTTCTACCGTAGAAGACCCGATCGAATATCAAATGCCTCGAGTTAATCAAGTGCAGGTCAAGCCGGAAATCGGGCTCACTTTTGCCAATGGTCTGCGCTCGCTTTTGCGACAAGACCCGAATATCATCATGGTGGGCGAGATCCGAGATGGTGAGACCGCTGGACTTGCGGTCAATGCGTCCCTCACTGGGCACTTGGTGCTTTCCACTATTCACACGAATTCTGCTTCCGGCGCTATTCCGCGGTTGATAGATATGGGAATCTTGCCTTTCTTGATTATCTCCACAGTGAAGACCATCATCGCCCAGAGACTGGTGCGCAAACTGATGCCGAGCAAAGAAAAATATTTTCTCTCAGAAGCGGAAATAAAAAATTTGGGTAAAATTGTGGATCTAGACAGAATGCTCGCGCTCCTTCAGGCAGAGAAAATAATCGGAGAGAAAGATACTTGGGAAAAAGTTCCTTTTTATAAAGCAGTTAAAAGCGGAGAATCAGAAGATGGATATTCCGGTAGATTGGGCATCCACGAAGTTCTCAAAGTAACTTCTACTATCAAAGAACTTATCTCCAAAGGTGCAGGCGGAGATGAAATAGAAGCGCAAGGAAAAAATGAAGGCATGATGACAATCTTGGAAGACGGAGTTTTCCAAGCCGTGCTCGGGATGACGACATTAGAAGAAGTATTTAGAGTAGTTTCGGAGTAAAATTTTAGAACCACTATGATTTTTACCTATAAAACAAAGTTGCCAAGTGGAGAAATTTTTGAAGGGACTATGGAAGCGCTTGACCGTTTTGCGCTCTCAAGAGAACTGCGTTCGCGCGGGCAGACTCCGCTTTCGCTAAAAGAGAAAAGCCGGATGGTTTTAGACCCCATGGTTTTTTTGAATAATCTTTTCGCTGGAATAAATGCAGGAGAACTTATTTTACTTACCAAAAACCTGGGAGGGATGATAAAGGCCGGACTCTCCCTATCGCGCGCTTTGTCCGTTTTAGAAAAACAAACAAAAAATGCCAAGCTGAAAAATGTTTTTATCTCTTTGTCTGCCGAGATTAATGCTGGGGGCACGCTTTCTTCAGGTTTTTCAAAATTTCCAAAAGTTTTCTCCAAGCTCTTTGTATCCATAGCTCGCGCAGGCGAAGAGTCCGGCGACCTGGCAGGGTCCTTGGCGCAAATTGGAATGAACTTGGAAAAAGCGCATTCCCTGACTAAAAAAATCAAGGGCGCGCTTATTTATCCGGGGGTTATTATCTCGGCGATGGTGGTCATTGGAATTTTGATGTTTGCCTTTGTGGTGCCGACTTTGGCTAAAACCTTCAAGGAACTTGGTGTAGAGCTACCCCTAACTACCAGAATAGTCATCGGGCTGGGTGATTTCTTTTCCAATAACTTAATTTTATCCTTCGTTCTCATTTTTGGTCTAGTTTCTGGTCTAGTTTTTCTTTTTCGCGCGAAATTTATGGCAAAATATATTGACTATATAATTATCCGTTTGCCGATTGTCGGGAATCTGGCCAAGGAATTAAATACTGCCCGTACCGCTCGCACGATGTCCTCGCTTCTCCTCTCTGGGGTTTCGATCGTTCGGGCAACAGAGATAACCGAGGATGTGGTGCAAAATATTTATTACAAAAAAGTATTGATACAAGCGCGCGAAGAAATAGAAAAGGGAGCGCCTTTCTCCAAAGTATTTATAGATAATCCGAAACTTTACCCGATAATGATGTCGGAGATGGTGCAGGTGGGAGAAGAGACCGGTAAGCTCTCGGACATGTTGCAAGAGGTTGCTATTTTTTACGAAAATAATATTGAAGAGAAAACCAAAAATCTTTCTACTATTATTGAGCCGATTTTGATGGTCATCGTCGGCGCCGGCGTCGGGTTTTTTGCGGTGTCGATGATTACTCCGCTTTATTCAGTCCTTGAAAATATATAATCATTTTATGAAACTTTTTTATAAAAAAAATACCAGGGGAATAACTCTAGTGGAAATACTCGTTGTTGTTGCCATAATTGTTATTATCCTTTCTATAGCTTTGCCGGAATTTGGTAAAATAAGAGAAAACCAAGTATTTAAAAATACAGTTGAGGATGCGCTGTCTGCACTGGACCAAGCGAAATCCCAAACCCTCGCTTCTATCGATTCTTCGGAGTATGGTGTTTTCTTTGACTCCGATAAAATGGTAATATTTAAGGGTACAGTATATTCTGCGGGCAGTGCCGACAACCAAGAAGTTGAAATCTCTTCTCCGGCAAGCATTTCAGACGTAACTCTTTTCGGAGGCGGAGACGAACTTTATTTTTCTCGCCTTTATGGCGTGCCCAACAAGACAGGGACCATCACTATTTCTACTCCTAACTATTCAAAAATCATTACTATTGGGGCAACAGGTATTGTGAGTGTAAATTAGATGAAATTTTTTAAAAGTAAAAATGTAAATAAAGGATTTCTAATGGTGGAGATTTTAATTGTAGCTTCTGTAATAGTGGGAGCTTTTATCGTAGCGCTTGCGGTAGCTCAAAACTCCATTTTTGTTGCTCGCTCCGCTCTCTATTCTGCACAGGCAGGATTTCTATTGGAAGAAGGAGTCCAAGCAGTGAAAATTCTGCGCGACAACGACTGGGATAACATTTCCGCGCTTTCTGCCTCTACTACTTATTATCCGGCATTCTCTTCCGGCACTTGGACGTTATCGGCGACTCCTTCCACAGTAGGGAATTTTACTCGAATAGTCGAGATGGATTCGGTAAACAGAGACAATTCTACGGGAGATATCAGTTCCTCCGGAACCGACGACCCGGGCACAAAGCTTTTTACAGTCACTGTGTCTTGGGCTGGAGGTCCGCAAAATTTTAGCAAGACGTTGTCATTTTATTTGAGTGATATTTTTACAGAATAAATATGAAAAATTATAACGCGAAAACTGGAGGGTATACTTTGGTTGAAATGCTTTTTTATCTTTCCATTTTCGCTATTTTTTCGGTTGTGCTCATAAATGTTTTGATTGTGATGACGCGTTCTTTCAGGGAAACCGCGGTGTTTGCCGATTTAGTCAAAGGCTCCGCTATTATGGAGAGAATGGCAAGAGAGGTAAGCCAGTCCCCGGGCATTGTTTCTATTTCCAGTACCGATTTAAAACTCTACGTAGGCGATTTACCCACAGCTAATAACACGATTGAATTTTTACTTTCCGGCTCGGATGTTGTCTTGGAAGAGGATGATGTGGCGGTGGGCAATTTGAATTCCCCGAACGTCTCCGTGTCCAATCTTTTGTTTACAGAAATCACAACTACAGAAGGCAAAGCGGTTAAAATTGAGTATACCATTTCCTCCAATCGGGATCCCCAAGCCCGCGTTTATAATTTTTACGATACTGTGATTCTGCGGGGTATTTATTAAAATAAAAAATGCGTATTCATCAAATACAAAAAAATAAAGGACAAGCGATGCTCATTTCTATGGTCTTTTTGCTTTTTATCACACTCGCAATTATTGCCGGATTGGTAGGTCCTTCGGTGCGCGAATTTAAAGTTGCGAATGACTATATTCGTTCTCGGCAGAGTCTTTATTTATCCGAGTCCGGGGTAGAGGATTCCTATTATAGATTGAAAAATAGTATAAAAGTTGATGATATAGAAGAAATCAATCTTAATGGCCATACTGCCAAGACCACAATTGTAGAGGGCTATAATGAACGCACAATTACATCTGTTGGAGATGTTGTGAATAGAGAGAGAACGACTGAGCTTTTAGTTCTTGCTGGAACTGGCGTGTCGTTCAGCTATGGGGTACAGGTTGGTATAGGAGGAATGACCATTGGCAATGGGGCTTCTGTCGCGGGCAGTGTTTATTCCAATGGTTCTATAATTGGTACTGGTAGCGCCTGGATCAAGGGTACTGCCGCCTCTGCGAATTCTGCAGATCTTTATGCAGATCAGTCTAATGGTTCGGGGACCCCGGCTTACGATATTGTTTTTGCAAACACTAATGATACCGAAGATTTTGCTCAAAGTTTCGAGGTTTCCGAGACCGGTCAGCTTAATAAGGTTAAACTCTATTTAAAAAAAGTGGGGACTCCAGGCAATTTAACCGTTCGATTGATGTCAGATTCTTCGGGGAACCCAAGTGGCACTACTTTAACTTCTGGCCCCTTGTCGTCCTCTTTAGTTTCCACAAATTATGGTTGGGTGGAAGTCCCTCTTTCTTCTTATGAAGAGTTAGAGGTTGAGGCCACTTACTGGATAGTAATTGATGGCAGTGCCAATGCGAGCAAATATTACATTATAGGTGTCAATGACGATGGTTATGAAGACGGCATTGGCAAGATTGGTAATGTTTCAGGAACTTGGAATAACACTTCCCCTTCGGGACTTGATGGTTTTTTTGAGCTTTACCTAGGAGGAGTTACTGGACTCATAGAGGGAGTTCATGTAGGGGATTTAGGTGAAGGCGATGCTTATGCTCATGCAGTTAATAATTCCAAGATTGAAGGTAATAATTTTTGTCAGATAGGAGAGGGTAACGTCGATGAAAATAACGATGATTTACCTTGCAACACTTCTGTTCAAGACCCCTCAGCAATTCCAATGCCGATTTCGGATCAAAATATTTTAGATTGGAAAACCGAAGCTGAAGCTGGAGGAGTTCACACTGGGGATTTTATTTTAGATAGCGGTTCAGATTCTATTGAGGCAATAAAAATTACCGGCAATCTTGTGGTTAGAAATCCAGGCACGGCTCTAACTATTAATGGTCATGTTTGGGTAGAGGGTAATTTAGTGGTGAGCAATAATTCCGATATTAACCTGTCTCCTAGTTATCAAAGTTCTGAAGGAGTGATTGTGGTAGATGGTACCGTAGATATAAATCAAAACGCGGAGTTTGGTAATTCAGGAGTGGCCGGAAGTTATATAATGGTTTTATCTACTTCTATTTCAACTTCTGCAATTAATTTAGAAAATAATGCCGGAGCTGTGATTCTCTATGCGGCTAATGGTACAGTTAATTTAAGTCCCGGAGGTGATGCTAAGGCTCTAAATGGCAAGTATATAAATATTCAAAATAACGCCAATGTAACTTACGAAACCGGTTTAGCTAACTCTAATTTCGTTAATGGCCCTTCTGGGGGTTGGGATATTGTAGGCTGGAAAGAGATAGAATAATTTATGTTATAGTGTAAGACATATGCGCAAGCGAAAAATTATAATCGGCAATTGGAAAATGAATCCCGAGAGTGCCAAACTGGCGGAAACTTTGTATAAAAATATAATAAAAGGTAAATTTTCCGCGCAAAATACAGATGTAGTTATTTGTCCGCCTTATGTATTTTTGGGAAGACTAAAAAAAATATCAAAGAAAATACAGCTAGGTGTTCAAAATATCTCAAAAGAAGAAAGAGGTCCTTTTACAGGTGAAATATCTGCAGAAATGGCTTATGATGTGGGTGCGAGGTATGCGATACTGGGGCATTCGGAGCGTAGAACCATGGGGGAGACGGATAGGGATGTGAACAAAAAAATAAAACTTGCTCTATCTGCCGGGCTTGTCCCTATCCTCTGTGTGGGGGAGAGTTCGCGAGAGGGCGGTCATGAGTACTTTAGTATTATAAAAAAGCAAATTAGCGAGTGCATGACGGGAGTAAACAAAAATTCGGTCTCTAAAACAATAATTGCCTACGAACCGGTCTGGGCGCTCTCCAGCACAGCGAATCGACATGATTTTGCTCCTCCTGAATTTTTAGAAATCAAAATTTTTATTAAGAAAGTCCTCTCCGATATGTTCGGAGCAAAGACCGAACTGCCGAGAATTATTTATGGCGGTTCTGTGAGACCCGATAATGCTTTGGAATTTCTAAGAGATGGCCAAGCCGACGGACTTCTCCCCGGGAAAGATTCTCTGGACCCAAAAAAGTTTTTAGAAATTATTAAAATCGCGAATTCCCTTGAAAAGCATTAGGAGTTTGAAAAATTTAAAAGGCAAAAGAGTTATCGTGCGAGTAGATTTCAATGTGCCGATAAAAGGGGGCAAAGTGGAGGATGATTTTAAAATAAAAAAAACATTGCCTACAATAAATTTCTTATTGAAAAAAGGAGTAAAAAAAATAGTTTTAATTACGCATTTGGGTAGAGACGGAAGTGCCAGTTTAGAGCCTGTAATTAAAAGGTTTTTTAACATTTCTAAAATTTCCAAAGAAAAAGTGGAATTTTTTAAGAATATCCGCAAGTTTTCTGGCGAAGAGAAAAATGATTTAGTCTTTGCGAAAAAACTCGCAGGATTAGGTGATATTTATGTTAATGACGCCTTTCCGGTTTCTCATAGAGCTCATGCTTCAGTTGTTGGTATTCCCAAGTATCTACCTTCTTATGCAGGGCTCCAATTGGAAGAAGAAATAAAGAATTTATCTTTGGTTTTCAAAAAGACCAAGCACCCCTTTTTGTTTATTTTAGGCGGAGCGAAATTTTCTACTAAAATGCCCTTGATTCAGAAATATTTGAAAATCGCAGACTTTATATTTATAGGTGGAGCGCTGGCAAATGATTTTTTGAAAGCCGGGGGCTATGAAGTGGGCAAATCCTTAACAGACGGCAAAGATTATGGGATTAAAAAAATTGTCAATAATAAAAAGATAATCTTACCGGTTGATGTGGTTGTAAAAAAGGGTAAAAAATTCTTGAATAAGAAAGTGGATGAAGTGAAGGGGGATGAAATAATTCTGGACGTCGGCAAGAATTCAGTAAAAATACTGAATGAATATGTAAAAAAATCTAAATTGATACTTTGGAATGGACCATTAGGAAAATATGAGGCTAGTGGAAGCAAGGCCACCAAAGAAGTTTTAAAAGCCGTTGCCAAATCAAAAGCAGTCAGTATTATTGGAGGAGGCGATACAGTTTCTTTGATTTCTCTCTTGAAAATGGAGAAAAAATTTACTTTTGTTTCTACCGGTGGCGGAGCCACACTTGATTTTCTTGCCAAAGGCACACTCCCAGCGCTTAAAGCTTTGCAATAATTTTTTGCGCTATCTCTTCTTTCTCTCCGTCTTTGTATCCTCTCTTGCCATGCCAGAGTTCAAAGCCATCGTTTGTAAAACGCGGAATTACATGGATGTGGGAGTGAAATACCACTTGTCCTGCCGCAAAATTGTTGTTCATGGTGACGTTTACTCCTTCAGCATCAAGCGCTTTTAGCGCAATGCTTACTTTTTTTGCTGTTTTCATCATATGAGCCATTACCTCTTCCGGAGTTTCATAAATATTTGGAAAATGTTCTTTGGATATTACCAGAGTATGACCCAGATTTACCGGCGCGATATCCAAAAAAGCAAAAGTTTCCTCATCTTCATAGATTTTGTTTGAGGGGATATCACCCTTTACGATTTTGCAGAAAATACAATCATTTTCCATACTCAAACATTATACTAAACTATGTTAAAATTGTCCTTATGCATCAGTATGAAGAGTTTTTACGGGATTTGCTTGCCAAAAGGGGTATCTCAAGTGAAAAAGAAGCCGATATTTTTTTAAATCCCGATTATGAACGGGACCTATATGACCCCTACCTCATGCGTGACATGGAGCGTGCCTGTGTGCGTCTGTATGAGGCGATAGATAATGATGAGAAAGTGATGATTTACGCGGACTACGATTGCGATGGTATTCCGGGGGCGGTGGTGCTTGAAGGTTTATTCAAATTATGTAATTTCAAAAATTACGAGATATATATTCCAGGGCGCAACAACGAGGGTTATGGGCTCAACATGGAAGCGATAGAAGAGTTTAAAGAAAAAGGAGTAAAACTTTTAATAACGATAGATCTAGGTATTACTGCAGTTCTGGAAGTGGCGCAAGCGCAAGTGTATGGCATGGATGTGATTATCACTGACCACCACTTGCCAAAAGAAACTCTCCCTCGCGCATATGCAATTCTTAATCCTAAAGTGGATGAGTATCCGGAGAAGATGCTCTGTGGCGCTGGTGTGGTCTTTAAGTTCGTGCAAGGTTTCATAAAAAAATATAAAGAATATTTTAAAATTAAAAAGGGCGCCGAAAAATGGATGCTAGACATGGTAGGACTCGCCACACTCTCGGACATGGTGCCACTTCTCGGTGAGAACCGCGCGCTTGCTTATTATGGGCTCAAAGTTTTACAAAAGTCTCGCCGGCCGGGACTGCAGAAACTTCTAGCAAAAATGAATATAGAGCAGAAATATCTTACCGAGGACGATGTCGGCTTTATGCTAACTCCACGGCTCAATGCCGCTTCTCGGATGGACGACCCTCGGCGGGCGTATGAATTGCTTGCAACCGTTGACGAAGCGGAAGCAGGAGCGCTAGCGGATCATTTATCTAAAATAAACGATGAGCGAAAATATATCGTGGCCAACATCATGCGGGATGTTAAAAAAACTTTTGAAAAAAGAGAAATGCGGGAGGTGGTGGTTGTGGGCAATCCCTCTTGGCGCGTGGGCGTATTGGGGCTGGTTGCTGGGAAAATAAGCGATGAATATCAAAAGCCGGTGTTTGTCTGGGGCAAAGATGAGAATGACGCTATCAAGGGCTCTTGCCGGAGTGATGGGTCCGTGTCTCTCGTTGAGCTCATGACGGAGAGTTCTGAATTTTTTCTAGAATATGGCGGGCACGAATTGGCAGGAGGTTTTACTGTGCATAGCGAGAAAATTCATTTTTTGGAAGAGAATCTTTCTTCTTCGTTTGAAAAAGTAAAAAAAGAAAAATTCGGAAAAGACGCGAATTATGATTTAAAGGAAAATTTAGAAGTAGTGAATATGAAAAACTGGCGTGAGATTGAAAAGATGGCGCCATTTGGCATGGAGAATCCCAAACCGGTTTTTCTTTTTGAGAATGTGAAAATAGAAAAAATAAAAAAGTTTGGCAAAAACGGCTCGGGGGAACATTTAGAAATTATTTTTTCAGACGGCAAAGAAAAAGAAGTGAAGGCCATTTCTTTTTTTTCAGGGCTGGATTCTTTTGATATTTCTTTAACCGAGGGAAATTTAGTAAATCTGCTTGCCACTTTTGACCTGTCCCGCTTCGGCTGGCGCGAAGAGCTTCGCTTGCGCATAGTTAGTATAACCCCGTAGTGAATTTTGATAATGCGCAAAGCGCGCCCTTAGGGCTTTATCAAAATCTACTACGGGGTATAATGAAAAACAATGAAAAATAAAATCAAAATTTACACTGATGGGTCAGCAAGAGGCAATCCTGGTCCTGCGGGGTGGGGGGCTGTCATTTTACTAGAGCAAAATAACAAGTTGAAAGTTAAAAGTGGAAAGTTGAAAGTGATAGAAATAGGGGGCAGAAGCGCACATTCGACGAATAATCAGATGGAGCTAACCGCGCCGATTGAGGCCTTAAAGTATTTAAAGAAACATAAAAAAAGTGGGAGTATTGAAATTCATTCTGATTCCAAATATGTGATTACAGGGATAAATGAGTGGATACATAATTGGCTCCGAAACAATTGGAGAAATGCGAACAAGAAGCCAGTTCTAAACAAAGACTTATGGCTAGAGCTTCATGAATTAAACTCTGCGCTTGGGCCAGTCTGGCACTATGTGGAAGGTCACAGTGGGCATGAACACAACGATCGCGCAGATGTCATCGCCACTTCTTTTGCCGACGGCGAGCCCGCGATATAAGGCTTAATCTAGAACGAGGGAATTTACAATTCGTCAGGTTTGACTTTTTGTCAATATTACTGTATTGTTAATATGAATTTTTTTTCTTCACGTTCTTTTTAATTTCATTTTTATGAAAAAGCTAAAGTTGTTCTTGCTTTTACTGCCACTACTGCCACTACTGGCAGTCCTTTCGTGCAGAAAAGAGTCTGACCTAGGTCAGACATCGTTTTCGTATGTAGTGAAAGCCCAGAGTGATCTAAAAACTAGATCTAATGGGTTTTGCTACACAGAAACATTCCAAGGGGGGAAGGGATTAAATGGCGAACCTTTCGAGTGTGCCGGAGATCTGACTCTTGATTGGATTAAGCTGTACAATGGTACAGTCCTTAATTATGGCATCGAGGTTCTGACCGACAAAGAACCGAATTTAACCAACGAAATTGCTTTTTGTCAGGCTGTTCAAGCCGATCTGGATGCGTTAGGTTTTTGTTCTGTAGTAGGGTTGAAGGCCGAATGGGTTCCTGTTACTTGGTTTGACCCTCCAAATATCACTGGATGGATGAGCCGATTCTTCTTATGCGTAACATATAATGATGATGGTGGTCCATACATGGAGTCAATGCAGTTTAGTGTTGACTATAATTGTCCTGAGCCATCATTACATTATGTAAGCTCCGAAGATTTCGTATATATTCAGGACCATGAGTGTGAGTTGGATTACTACGACTACTATGCTACTTGTGAAATTCAAGAGAACCCTTGTTCGTACATCCCAGAAGAAGGGAACTTTTATGAGAGTTCAGGTGACACACTTCGTAGCATGTCTGGTTGGTTTGTGGATGTATATTTAGATCAAGTACTCTTGAGCAATGGCCAAACATCTGAAAATGATATTTGGTTTATGCAAGACGGAATGGTTCATCCTCAGGCATCTACCCTTTTTGCAGAGGGTTCGGGGGATCCAGTTTGCGAACACTATCCTAATCTGGATTTTGATTCCCGAGCTACAGTCCAGTTCGCTCAAGGGACGTTATATCTGTATCTACACCTCTGTATTGGAGAGGTACCGTACTCGGTTATAACCGAGTATACGGTTAAAGTCAGGAGTTCTCATAGTTTTCCAACTTTCACATCTTATACTATCCAGGTCGCTGAATATCCTCAGTGTTTATCTGCAGGGTATTCGGCTCAGATAATCGGTTGTTCCAATTAGAAAATTCGGACAACTTAACCACGTATACCGCTAGGCGCAGAAATGTGTCTAGCTTTTTTTATTTCTTTTACGGAGTATTATGATGATATACTTTTAGAGTGCGAGAAAAGATATTTTACTCTATTTCGTTCGGTTTTATTTTCGGAGTTTTAATACGGTCTTTTGTATTTGTAAATTTTTATATTGCTCTTTTTCTAGGCGCGCTTGCGATCGGGCTTTTTTTATTTTTTACTTTTGTCTCAAGAAATAGATGGGGAATTGTTACCTCTGTATTTTTGATAGCTTTAAGTCTAGGAATTTTAAGATTTGATGCGAGAGATACGTTCGCGTCTGCGTTTTTTGAAAATCAAGTAGGCAAAGAAGTTTCCTTTGTAGGGACCATTATAGACGAGCCGGATGAGAGGCAAGAGAACCAAAAATTGAATATCAAAATAAAACAAGAGAAAGAAGAAGTAGAAATTTTAGCCACCTTGGATTTCTCGGAGCGTTATTTATATGGCGACGAAGTCAAAGTCGAAGGTGTGCTAGAGAGGTCAGAGAATTTTCTGACCGACCAAGGTAAAGTTTTTGATTATATAAATTATCTACGCAAAGACAGGATAGAGTTTGTGATGTATTATCCGGAGGTTCGGATTTTGTCTCGCGGAGGAGGAAGCGCTATCAGGCGCGCGCTTTTTTCGGTCAAGAATGCTTTTCTAGAGCACATAGACGCGAATATTAAAGTTCCGGAGAGTTTGCTTTTGGGTGGGCTCATTCTCGGCGAGCGGGGAGCTTTTAGCGAGGAGCTTCGACAGCAATTCATAGATACCGGCACGATTCACATAGTGGCGCTCTCCGGCTACAACGTCACCATCGTCGCGGAATGGTTTATAAAGTTTTTTGAATTTTTACCGGGAGTCATGAGTATTTGGGCGGGGATTTTGGCAATATTTCTTTTTGTGCTCATGACCGGCGCGCCCGCGACCGCGGTGCGCGCCGGGGTGATGGCGGTCTTGGCGCTCATCGCTCGTGCCACTGGGCGTAATTACGATGTGGCGCGGGCGCTCATACTTGCCGGCGTTTTGATGGTTATTATTAATCCGATGATACTCCGCTACGACGCGTCTTTTCAGCTTTCTTTCATTGCAACCGTGGCGGTGATATTTTTGGCGCCGAAGTTTATGAAATATTTTCAGTGGGTGCCGAAGAGTTTTGGACTGCGCGATGTCGTCGCGGTCACTTGCGCCGCTTATATTTTTGTCTTGCCGATGATTTTATACAAAATGGGTAATCTCTCGCTCACGGCTTTACCTGCGAATATTTTGATTTTGCCTTTCATCCCAGCGACTATGCTCCTCGGATTTTTCACGGGGCTCGCGGGAATAGTCTGGTACGCGCTTGCAGTGCCCTTTGGTTTTCTCTCGTCTATCCTCCTTGGCTATGAACTTTGGGTAGTGGACATTCTCTCTAGTTTTTCATTTTCGTCTTTCACCATTCCAAACTTTCCACTTATCTTAACCCTCGCAATTTACGCGTATTTTATTTATCGCCTGTTTGGGCGGAATATTAAAAAGTTTTTCAGATTTGAAGAATAGTTTACTTTTTACCCCTTTAGGACTATATTGTTTATTGAATATCCTATTTCTTCACAAGAAAATTTCTTCGTCATGAAAAAAATAAATCAGTTTTATTTTGTTCTTGTGTCTTGCTTAGCATCTTATTTTTCTTTTTCCTTATATGTGGGGAATTGGGCGGATGCCCTGATTAGTTTTCTAATTGGGTTTGGGATGACGTGTATCTTTGGAATTATCACGGAGTTGATTCCCAAGATAAGAAAAATTTTCAAATTAGATATTACCTCCGTTGAGTACGGAGAAAAAGAAATTTAAACGCTAGGTGTACCCACATACACCTAGCGTTTTTTATTTTATCTAGCGAAGAGCAAATATGAATTTATTTATATATTGTCCGAGCGAAGGTAAAATATTGTAATCAATATTTTGTTGCTTCTAAATAATTTTTTTCAATAATTTCCCAGTTCAAATTTTCAAAAAATGCTTCCACGTATTTTTTCTTTTCTGACGTAGGGTAGTCATAGACAAAAGCGTGTTCCCACATATCAATGCCAAGTATCCATTGTAGTCCATTTAATTGTCCCAAGTGTTGTTCATCTATCCAACCGTGCACCAATTGGTCTGTCTTTTTATCATAGTAGAGCACTGCCCAGCCAATGCCTCGGGTGAGGGCGATGGCTTTGAAACCTTGGAGCCATATTTCAAAAGACGGCGCTTGGCTTTCTATTTTTTTCTTGAGCAGAGAGCCTTCCGGCAGAGGTTTTGCGCTTCCTTCAAGGGAAGAGAAATAATATTCGTGATTGCGCATGCCATTAAACTCAAACGAAAATCTCCTTTGTAGTTCACCCAAGACGTAAGCGTTTTTCTCGGAGTCTGCCATATACTCGGCGATTTTGTCTAGAATCAGGTTTGTGAACTTTACATATCCAGCATAGAGCTTTAAATGCTCCTCAATATTTTTAGTAGAAATACCCTTAAGTTCTGGAATGTTAAATTTTTTCTCCTCAAACTTTTGCATGTTATTATTATAGCATGTTTAAAGGATGGAAAAAATATTGGCTTTTGATACTTGTATTTTTCCTTCTATTTCTCGTTATTTTTATATTTTATGCCGATTCTCGGGCCTCTAGGGGAATGCTTACTTTGGCGATGCTAAACGTCGGCCAAGGAGATGCTATTTTCATAGAGTCGCCCTCGGGTACCCAGGTTCTTTTTGATGTCGGTCCTCCGCGTAAAATTTTAGGCGAGCTCTCGCGCGTGATGCCCCCTTTTGACCGCACGATTGATGCGGTGGTGATAACCAATCCCGACCAAGACCACATCGGCGGGTTTATGGATATTTTAAAAGTTTATAAAGTAGGGCAAGTCTTTGAAGCGGGGACTTTCAACGACTCTCGGACTTATCAAAATCTGAAAGAAAAAATAAAAACAGAAAATATTGGAAACTTTTTGGCCAAGCGAGGAATGCGCATGCATTTGGGTGGAGGCGCAGTGATAGATATTTTATTTCCCGACCGCGATGTCTCGGATTGGACGACCAACGACGGTTCGGTGGTGGCGATTCTTTCTTATGGCGAGACTTCGGTAATGCTCACGGGCGACGCTACTAGCGAGACGGAGAAAATAGTTTTGGCTGGAAATTCTGCTGGAGCGCTTGATGTGGATATTTTGAAAGTTGGGCACCATGGGTCCAAAACTTCAACCAGTGAAAATTTTATAAAAACGATAACTCCAGAGTATGCGCTTATCTCTTCTGACGGGGGAGAAAAGTATGGTCATCCACATCAGGAAGTTTTAGACACTCTGGAAAATTTTGACGTAAAAATTTTAAGAACTGATTTGTTGGGCACGATTATTGTAAAGTCCGACGGCAAAGGAGAGACTTTTTCTTTTTTAAAATAAATAAATTTTAAAACTCGTTGAAGTCGTAACTTTTTAGAGACATTGCGCAGGCGGGTAGCCGAGCATAGCAATTCCGCACTAGCGGAATATGTGTGTCGATAAGAAGTTATGACGAGGAAGAGTTTTAAGTAATGTAGTACTCATGATACAATAACAAAATGAAAGACAAGAAAGTAGGAGAACTCATTAAAGGCGAGGCTCTGCGCCAAAAAGAAGGGCTCGAGCTTATTCCGTCGGAAAACTATGTTTCCCAAGATGTTTTGGAAGCCAATGGCTCTGTTTTTACTAACAAATATTCCGAAGGCTACCCCGGCCGACGCTACTACGGTGGGCAGGAGTGGACTGACAAAGTGGAGCGTCTAGCCATTGAGCGGGCGTGCAAACTTTTTAAATGCAAATTTGCGAACGTGCAAGCGCACTCCGGAGCGCCGGCGAATCTGGCGGTATATTCGGCACTTCTCTCTCCGGGTGACACAGTGCTCGGTATGGATCTCTCTCATGGTGGGCACTTGACGCATGGGCACCCGATGACCCTACCTGCGAAAATTTATAAATTTGTCACTTATAAAATGAAAAATCCGGACACAGGAGAAATAGATTATGAGGATATGCGGAGAGTGGCTCAAGAGACAAAGCCAAAATTAATTATCGCTGGATTTTCTGCGTATTCTAGAACTTTGAATTACAAGAAATTCGTAGAAATTGCGCATGAAGTCGGCGCTATCACTATGGCGGACATGGCGCATATTGCCGGGCTTATCGCTGCCGGAGTTTTGAGGAATCCTTTTGATGATGGCTTTGATATTATCACAAGCACTACGCACAAGACTCTGCGGGGTCCGCGAGGCGGGATAATTCTTACTCGCGAAAGTGAAGAGATTGCCAAGAAAATAGATAAAGCTATTTTCCCCGGTATTCAAGGCGGTCCGCATATGCACTCTATCGCTGCCAAAGCTGTGGCTTTCGGGGAAGCCATGACGCCAAAGTATAAAAAGTATGCCATGCAAATATTGAAAAATGCCAAAGCCATGGAAAAAGTTTTAAAGAAAAATAATATTCGGATGATAGGCGGGGGGACGGACAATCATCTGATTTTAGCGGACGTTTTTGGTTCGCTTGGGGTTACGGGCAAAGAGGCGCAGACAGTGCTCGACGAAGTGGGTATGACTCTCAATATGAACTCCATTGCAGGAGATACAAGGAAGCCCTTAGACCCCTCCGGTATTCGCTTTGGTACGCCAGCTATCACCACCCGCGGATTTAAAGAGCGCGAATGCGCCCTCGTCGCCGAGCTTATGATTGAGACTCTGAAAAACAAAGACGATAAAAAGAAAAAAGAAGAAATCAGAAAGAAAATTAAAACATTAGCCAAAAAGTTTCCGATACCAAAGTATTTTGTATAGACTATGGACCTTCAAGTCGGGGTAAAAATTTTTTTAAAAAACAAAGATAATAAATATCTTACAATTTGTCGTTCTCCAGAAAAATATACAGATGTTCCGAAACATTGGGATTTTCCGGGCGGAAGGATAAATCCCGGCACAAGTTTACTTGAAAACTTAAAAAGGGAAGTTATGGAAGAAACTGGATTGCAAATTAAAGGCGAACCAAACCTTATTACTGCGCAAGATATCATAAGACCACATAAGCATATTGTTCGTTTGACGTATGTGGGTTTTGCAGACGGAGAAGTAATGTTGAGCGATGAACATTTAGATTTTAAGTGGCTGACGCTTTCCGAACTAAAAAATTTAGAGCCGATGGATAAGTATTTTAAAGAAGTCTTAGAAAAGTTTAAAGTCGGAATAAAATGGACGAATTAGAGAAATACAAAAAATTATTAGAGGATAAAATTCATAAAATGTTTCGGAAAGACAGTACGGGGCATGACCTTTATCATTTAAACAGAGTTTATAATCTTGCTTTACATCTCCAAGAAAAAGAAGGCGGAGACAGGTTGGTTATAGGAATTTCTGCTTTTCTTCACGACGTGCATAGAATTATGGAGAAAGAAACGGGTAAATTTTGCCCGCCCAAAGATTCTTTGCCGATTATTTCTAAGCTTTTAGAAGAAGTTTCTTTTCCAAAAGAAAAAATAGATAATGTTCTCCACTGCATTGAATTCCATGAAGAATACAATTTCTCCAAAGAAGGAAAAACCGTTTCAGATATTGAAACTCTAATTTTACAAGATACCGACAATCTAGACGCTATCGGAGCGATAGGTATAGGTAGAACTTTCACTTTCGGAGGAAGCCACAATGTCCCAATGTGGATTCCAGAGCGTCCGTTTGACCGAGAATATTTTGACGAATCAAAGAAAGACTCCTCAACTCTGCATCATTTTCATTCGAAACTTATAAAACTCAAAGACAACATGAATACGGAAACAGGTAAAAAGATGGCCCAAGCGAGACATGAGTATATGCTAGGTTTTATCAAACAATTTATTAGCGAATGGAAAGGGGAAGTTTAATTTTTAACGACTTTAGTTAAATAAAGTTTTATGGACGAAGAAAAAATAACAAAAGTTGGGGTTGGGGTAATGATACTCAAAGACGGGAAAGTTTTATTAGGGAAGCGTAAAAGTTTACACGGGGAAGGTCAGTACTCGCCTCCTGGTGGGCACTTAGAGCACCTAGAGGGGTTTGAGGATGCTGTAAGACGGGAGGTAATGGAAGAGTGCGGAGTGAAAATCAAAAATATAAAATTTGTACATGTGGCCAATATCATGCACTATGCGCCTAAACACTATATGAATATCTTTTTCAGTGCAGATTGGGATAGTGGAGAGCCAGAAGTGCTAGAACCAAAGAAATGTGAAAGCTGGGATTGGTATGATTTGGATAATTTACCCGAACCATTGTTTTTACAAACAAAACTCGGCATAGAAAATTACAAATCCGGGAATCATTATAATGATAAAGTGGGGTAAAATATGACTAAAGAAAATAAAATCGCGATTGATGTAGTTTTGCTTCTTCCAAAAAAGGTGGTGGATATTTGTGTAAAAGTTAATAATAAGTTGTCTTTGCAAAGCGATTATCCTAAGTTTGAAGATGGGTATAATCCTCATATAACCCTAGGAATGGGAATCATTAAGATATCTCAAGTTCCAGATTTAAAACGAAAGCTTTCAGGTGCTATTCAAGAATTTAGGCCAATTACTCTTTCTATAGACAATATATCTGGTGGCAGGATGAATTTATTTGGAATCAGTAAAACAGAAGAGCTATTAAATCTTCACGAAAAAATTATGGGGGTGCTAGAGCCAATTGTCACTTATGATTCTTCGGCGGATAAATTTTCTGGTCTCAACCCGCCTAATGAAATATCTATAGGATGGGTTAGGGATTATAAAACCAAGCACAGCAAGGCAAAAAGTTATGACCCGCACATAACTCTAGGTATAGGCAAAATTTCTACGGAGATAAATTTTCCTATAGAATTCACTGTAAACCAAATAGGTCTTTTTCATTTGAGTTATTATTGTACCTGTAAAAATGAGCTTGCGAGATTTGTGTTATCATAAATATATGAACTTTAAAGATAAGGTAATTCTAATAACTGGGTCTTCAAGTGGGATTGGACATGCGACAGCGCTAAAGGCAAAAGAATATGGGGCTACTGTTGTGATTCACGGTAAGCAGATGACTCCGGAACTTCAAAGTTTTGCAAAAGAGCTAGGTGATTTTGCTGTTTCTTTTGATGTGACGGACAAGGAGGCTGTAAAAGCTGGCGTAGATGAAGTGATAAAAAAATATGGAAGGATAGATGCCCTAATCAATTGTGTAGGTATTCCAAAACGCGTGCCTTTTATGGAGAGTGTGGATGAAGACTGGTTGGATGTTTTCCGAGTGAATGTTTTAGGCATAGTCCATGTCTGCCAAGAAGTAATACCTCATATGCAAAGCAAGAAATATGGGAGGATTGTGAATATCGCTTCAGTTCGCGCACATGATGACAAGGTAAGTGTTTGGGGGATGCCTTATAGTATTACCAAAGCCGCAGTTAAATCCCTTTCTGCCGGGCTTGCGAAACAATATGCTCCGCATATTGCCGTAAATTCTATTTCTCCCGGATACACAAATACAGCTTTTGCCAAAACTTGGAGTGAAGAAACTTGGAAACACGTAAAAAATGTTTTAATTGGCAGAATTGGTGAGCCTCACGAGATAGCCGAAGCTATACTTTTCCTTGCAAGTGACAATGCAAGTTTCATTACCGGAACGGATTTAATAGTTGATGGTGGGTTAATGAAATCAGTAGCTGAATAGAAAGATTATCTATATGAAAAATAAAAAATTTAACAAGTCAAAAACTCACTATCCAGGGAAACTCGTTGTAATAGACGGCACGGACGGGTCGGGAAAAGCGACGCAGGTGGAAATGTTGCGTAAACGGCTGGCGAGGGACGGTCACAAAGTGAGAACCATAGACTTTCCGAGGTATTACAAAAATTTTTTCGGCCGGTTCATTGCCCACTGCCTTTCCGAGCAATACTATAATTGGACCAGCATCCACCCCAAAATCGCCTCCATCGCTTACGCCGCCGACCGCTACGAGTCTAAAGAGCAAATGGAGAAGTGGCTCGAGAAGGGCTACATAGTCCTCGCCGACCGCTACGTGAGTTCAAACCAAATCCATCAAGGCGGTAAAATCAAGGACGACACCAAACGCGTGCTTTTTATAGAATGGCTCAACGAAATGGAATACAAAACTTTCAAATTGCCGAAGCCCAACGCGACTCTTTACCTATCCTTGCCCACGGAGCTCGCCTTGAAATTAATCAGAGAGCGCAACACCCGCATGAAAAGGGAGTACCTAAAGAGGCACCGAGATGTGCACGAGAGTGATGTGAATTTTTTAGTCAATTCCCGCAAAAGCGCGCTTTGGCTCGCTGGCAGAGAGAAAAACTGGGTGAAAATAGACTGCGCGCCCGAGGGCGAGATTCTATCCCGCGAGGAGGTTCACAAAATGATTTATGAAAAAGTTAAAAAAATTTTAAAGAAATAATTTGAGAATTGAAACTGAAACAATACAGCAAATAAAAACAAAGTAATGCTGTCTACTTAATAGCAACACGTGTTTGCATTCGGTATACTATGATTTTATAATATAAATGCGATGAAAGTTATTGATAAAGAGTCTACGAAGGGCAAAATATTATATGCCCTAGGGATGGGCGTGGGTATTGCTGTTGCTCTTTCTAACCAGCGCACAAGTTTTGGTTTAACCCAGAGGTTGGTCAAAACCATTTTTGGTTTTCAGGAAGATAAAGATAAAATTAAAAGAGATCTGTACAGGTTGCGCAGGCAGAAATTGGTAGAAATCAAAAAAGTTGGCAAAAAACATCAGCTTGTTTTAACCGAAGATGGCAGAGAAATATACTTGCGATTTGATTATGAAAATTTAGGCCTTAAAAAAAGAAAAATCTGGGATCGTAGGTGGCGTATGATTTTATTTGATATACCGAACAAAATGACAAAAGCGCGAAATGCGTTTAGAGAAAAGATGCGAGAAATGGGTTGTGTGAAGTTTAACGATAGTGTTTGGGTGTATCCATATCCTTGCCAAGAGGAGATAGATTTTATAGCTAATTATTGGAAAGTGGGGAGATACGTACATTTTGCGGTTGTGTTACATATTACAAATGAAGATGAGCTGTGCAAGTACTTTAGAATATAGGATATATAAGATATATCAATATAATTATAATCATTACTCAATGGCAACACGTGTTGCCATTGAGTATACTTACTTTTAAACTTTGAGTGTGATAATATTTGTTTATGAGAATTCCGATTGTAAATGAACAGGATGAAGTTATAGGTTATAAGGAAAGAGATGAATGTGGTCCTGATGATATTATGCGTGTAAGTTTAATTTGGATAACCGATGAAAATGAAAATATTTTACTTCAACAAAGAAAGCTAACCAAAAAGAAAAATCCTGGAAAGTGGGGGCCGGCAGTTGCTGGCGGAGTAGAAGAAGGTGAGACTTATGAGAGTAATGCTTACAAAGAAATGGAAGAGGAGATAGGCTTAAAAGATGTACTCATTTATGAGTCAAATAAATTTTACGGCAAGACAAATGTTGGTAAAAGATTTTGTCAATTATATACCGCTCAGATTCAAAGGAGTACGCAGTTAATTCCAAAAGAAGATGAGGTTGAGCAGTTGAAATGGTTTTCTAAACAAGAGCTTGGTCAATATATTAAAGATAAACCTGATGATTTTGTTGGTCTTATGCAAGATTTAAAAGTTTTCTATAATATATAATATGCGAATCAAAGTTAAAAAATTAAAAGAAGATGCGAAATTGCCAACCAAGGGGCATCCGGGAGATGCGGGTTTCGATTTTTATGCTACAGAAACAGTAGTATTTAAACCCGGTAAACAAGAACGTGTTCACACAGGCGTGGCGATTGAAATTCCAGAAGGCCACGTCGGGCTTATTTGGGATAAATCTAGCATATCTTTTAACCTCGGACTAAAAGTTTTTGGCGGGGTGATAGATGCAGGTTATAGAGGAGAAATAATAATGTGTCTTCTCAACACTTCCAAAAAAGAAGTGATATTAGAAAAAGGACACAAAATCGCTCAAATGATAATACAAAAATTTGAGGATTGTGATATCGTAGAAGTATCAGAGCTAACAGACACCGTGCGTGGGCACGGGCGCGAAGGAAGCACTGGGCATAAATGATGGAAACTATAGAAGATAAATTAAAAAAACTAGTCGCTGATTCATTAAAAGTGCATATTACTGATATCACAGAGCAGGATATTAAATTGGAGCATCCAAAAAATCTTGAATTTGGCGATTATTCATGTGTAAATCTACATCAGCTCATTGCAAATTTTAAAAAAAATCACCCGGATATACATTTAGAAGATTATACAAAAATTTTTCAAACCGGCCTGCATTTTATGCAGAGCAATAAATTTTCTGAAGTTCAGAAAGTTGAAGAAAAGAGTAGTTTTATAAATTTCTATCTTACACCAAGTTTCTTTTTTGACAGCGTTAAAGACATAATTCAATTCCCGGCTTTCGGACACAACGAGCTATATCAAAGTCAAAAGGTGATGGTGGAATACACCCAGCCGAACCCTTTCAAGCCTTTTCACATCGGGCATTTGATGAGTAACGCTATTGGTGAGAGTATTTCTAGAATCATGGAATACTCTGGCGCGGAAGTGGTGCGCGCGAATTACCAAGGCGATGTGGGTCCACATGTCGCCAAAGCCATTTGGGCACTGATGCAGAATGAAAAAGAGACGAAAGAAATGATGGAGGACTCCGTGCATTTTAGTTCTGTCGCGCACTATATTGGTAAGTGCTATGCAGAGGGCGCGGAAGCTTACGAGAATAATCCTGAAGCAAAGCACATGATAGATTCAATCAACAAAAAAATTTACGAAAATACGGACGATAAAATAAATAAAATTTACGATTGGGGTTTCAAGGTGACGATGCAGGCTTTCGACGAGATTTATGCGATGCTCGGCACAAAGTTTGACCATTATTTTATGGAGTCCGAGATGGCGCCGATTGGTTTGGAGATTGTAAAAAGGAATCCCCAGATTTTTGAGCTTTCGGACGGCGCAGTGGTTTTTCACGCCGAGAAATATGACCCCAAGCTCCACACCCGCGTTTTTATAAATTCCAAAGACCTTCCGACTTACGAGACTAAAGAAATTGGGCTTACCGTCACTAAATTTGAAAAAGAAAATCCAAATCTTTCTATTGTGACGACGGCGGTGGAGCAAGCTGAATATATGAAAGTTGTTTGCCAAGCAATAGAGCTTATGTATCCGGACTTAGCCGGCAAAATGAAACACATCACTCACGGCATGATGCGTTTTGCGGAAGGCAAGATGAGCTCGAGGAAAGGCAACGTTGTCACTGGGGAGTCCTTGCTTGCGGATGCACGTTCGGCAATCTTAGGAAAAATAAAAGACCGGCTTTTCTCCGATGAAGAATTGGAATTCGTTGCCCGCGCTGTGGGCGTCTCAGCTATAAAATATTCTATTTTAAAACAAGCCATCGGTGGCGACATCGTGTATGATTTTGAGAAATCAATTTCTTTTGAGGGGGATTCGGGTCCATATCTCCAATACTCCTATGCGCGAGCACAATCTGTTTTGAAAAGGGGAGAAGAGTTTGGTATAAAGCATGGTTTTGATGTGTTGCCAGAGAATGCAGGAGAACTTGAGAAAATGCTCTATCGTTTTCCCGAAGCAGTCCTTCGCGCCTCACAAGAGTTCGAACCGCACTATATTGTAAACTATTTGATAGAAATTTCTCGTATGTATAATGCTTTTTACGCCAATGAAAAAATCGCCACCCCAGAAGACCCACTTTCGCCTTATCGCCTAGCACTCACTCAAGCGTTTACCATAGTCCTCAAAAAAGGCCTGCACCTCCTCGGCATCATAGCTCCGGAGAAGATGTAAACCCTTATTTTTTATGTTAAAATCAGTCAGTAATGACTGGAAAAAATAGTAAATCAGAACATGCACTGCGGGAGGAAAAAATCTTAGAATTTTGGCGTGAGAATAAAATTTTCCAAAAATCTTTGAGCCAAAGAGAAGGGGGAAAAGAATTTGTTTTTTACGAAGGTCCGCCGACGGCAAATGGGAAACCCGGGATTCATCATTTGGAAGCGCGGGCATTCAAGGATGCAATTCCGCGTTACAAAACTATGCAGGGGTATCATGTGCGCCGGAAAGGAGGCTGGGATACGCACGGGCTTCCGGTAGAGCTTGCGGTGGAGAAAAAGCTGGGGCTCAATTCCAAAAAAGCGATTGAAGAATATGGCATCGCGAAATTCAATCAAGAATGCAAAGAGTCAGTTTGGGAATATGTGGACCTTTGGGAGAAATTTACCGACCGTATCGGGTACTGGGTGGACCTTGAAGACCCATATATCACATATCAAAATAATTACATAGAGTCTGTTTGGAATATTTTTAAAGAAATAGACAAACAAAAACTGCTGTACAAAGATTACAAAGTCGTGCCTTGGTGTCCGCGTTGTGGTACAGCGCTTTCCTCGCACGAACTCGCTCAAGGGTATGAGACGGTGAAAGATATTTCTATTTATGCGAAGTTTCGAATAAAAGGTTTTCCAAATGGATACTTCATTGCTTGGACCACAACTCCATGGACTCTGCCCGGCAACGTCGCGCTCGCAGTGGGAGCAGATATTGATTATGTAGAAGCGAAGGTAGGAGAAGAAATTCTCGTTGTCGCTAAAAATAGTCTTTCAGTATTGGGTGAGGGTTATGAGGTTATTGCAGAACACAAGGGGAAGGAAATGGTGGGTATGGAATACGAACCATTTTTCCCTTATATCAAAAATGCCAAGCCAGAGAAAATTGAAAACGCGTATAAAGTTTACAGTGCAGACTTTGTGACCACGGAGGACGGTACAGGAATAGTGCATACAGCTGTAATGTATGGGCAGGATGACTTTGAGCTTGGTACCAAAGTGGGTTTGCCGAAGTATCACCTTGTGGATGAACAGGGGAACTTCGTGAAAGGCACGGACTTTTTGGAAGGGAGGTTTGTGAAAGAAAAAAGTGAGGACGGCAAGCCGACGATGGACGTGGATATCATCAAATATCTCCAAGACAAAAATCTATTTTTCAAGAAAGAACTCTATGAGCACTCTTATCCGCATTGCTGGCGATGCAAAACTCCGCTTATCTACTATGCGCGAGATTCTTGGTATATCCGGATGTCGGACCCTAAAATAAAAAATCGGCTTATCAGTGAAAACAAAAAAATTGCTTGGGAGCCGGAGCATATCAAAGATGGCAGATTTGGGGAGTGGCTTCGTGAAATAAAAGACTGGGCGATTTCCCGCGAGCGATACTGGGGGACGCCACTTCCAGTTTGGCACTGTGTTTCTTGTGGCAAGACTCATACACTCGGCAGTGTGGAAGAGGTAGCGAAACGCGCAAAGCGCTCCGGCAATCAGTATTTTGTAATGCGCCATGGGCAGACGACTACGAATGTAAAGAATTTAGTAAGCACAAAAATAAATAGTGGGAGCCATTTGACGGAACAGGGTAAAAAAGAAACGAGGGTCAACATTCAAAAACTAAAAAGAGAAAGTATTGATTTGGTTTTCATTTCTCCTTTCAACCGCGCTCGCGAGACGGCACAAGTTGTGAAAGAGGAGCTAGACCTCAAAGACGAGCAAATAGTTGTAGACGATAGACTGGGTGAAATGATGGTGCCTTCTTATGAAGGAAAATCATGGATGGAGTACCACAACGCATATCCTAAGACCATAAAGAATTTCGACAGGGCCAACGAGGGTGATGAGTCGTATAAGGATGTGAGGCGTCGCATGATGCAGTTCCTCTTTGAGATAGAAGAAAAATATAAAGACAAAAAGATATTAATAATTACCCACGGAGGTCCAGCTTGGCTCTTGGTGGCTTCAGCGAAGAGGCTTGACCTTGTAAAGACACTAGAGCTTCTTTCAAATTCAAGGAATTTTCATTACTTTGATAATTCTGAAATTCAAGAATTACTTTTTTCATCATTTCCGCACGACAGCGAGGGTGAGCTTGATTTGCATAAACCATACATTGATGAAATAAAACTTGGGTGCGATTGTGGAGGAGAATTGGTGAGAGCTAAAGAAGTGATAGACGTTTGGTTTGATTCCGGCGCGATGCCTTTTGCCGAAGACCATTATCCCTTCGACTATGCTCAGGGCAAGCCATTTTGGAAAAGAATTTTTAATAAAGCTAATTTAGCATATCCTGCTGACTTTATCTCGGAAGCCATAGACCAAACTCGCGGGTGGTTTTATACACTTCATGCGATTGGGATTCTCATGGGGCGAGGGCTTGCGTATAAAAATGTGATATGTCTCGGGCACTTGCTTGACGCCAAAGGCAAAAAGATGAGCAAGTCTCTGGGCAACGTTATAGACCCGTGGGAGATGATTGAGAAATATGGGGTAGACACTCTGCGTCTTTGGATGTATTCGGTGAACGCGCCCGGGGAGAGTAAAAATTTTGACGAGAAGACCGTGCTTGACCTCAATCGACAAGTTTTCGGACTGCTTTATAATGTGCTTGCGTTTTATGAGCTCTACCGAGATGTGTTCCTAGAATCTAAAATCTCTAATCTAGAATCTAGCAACGTTTTGGATAAATGGATTTTGGCTAAACTCAATGAGCTTATTGAATTGAGTACTAGAAGTTTGGATAGTTATAAGTTACTCGAGCCGGTGCGCGCTGTGCGTGAATTTGTGGGCGACCTTTCTACTTGGTATCTGCGACGCTCGCGCGAGCGCATCAAGGAAGGAGACGTTGAAGCCAAGCAGACTTTATATTTTGTACTCAAAAATTTAGCAAAGATTCTTGCACCCTTTGCGCCATTCTCCGCAGAAGATATTTGGCAGAAGTTGAAGAATGAGAACGACCCGGAGAGCGTGCACTTAGCCGAATGGCCTGCCTGCGCAGACAGACCCAAGGCAAGCAAAAGCAATTCTCTAATTCTTAAGAATATGAGAATGCTTCGTGAGATTGTGTCTCTCGGGCTCAAAGAAAGGCAGATGAAAAATGTGCCGGTAAGGCAACCACTTGCCTCCGCGATACTCAAAAACAAACTTGACAGCGTGTATGAAGAAATTCTGAAAGATGAATTGAATATAAAAGAAATAAAATATCACGAGCATGAAGAAGGTATAAGTTTGGATTTTGAAATTACACCGGAGTTGAAAGAAGAAGGGCAACGTCGTGAATTTATTAGATTTATTCAGGATTTACGAAAAAAAGAAGGGCTTGTACCTAGTGATATGGTTGCTTTAGCTGTTGCTATCGAAGAAGTCGGTAGAGGGTTGATAGAAAAGTGGCAAGAAGAAATAAAAAAGACAGCAGGCATAAAGGAAATAAAATTTGTAGATGATGCTTGGGTAGAAGTTGAAATTAGTGGGTTGAGGTTTAAAGCTAATATTGAAAAATAACTATGGAAAATAAAAAACTGGTGATATTTGATTTTAGTGGGGTTTTTGTAAACGTCGTATCAGAGGTTAGCAGTGTTTTATATGGCAAAGTGCAAATTTTGGCTAAGAAATATATTTTGTCTGTGATTTCTTCCATGTCGAGCGGAACAATCATAAGTTTTTTAGAAGAGAAGGGTATAAGAGAATATTTTGCGGATGTTATGGGTTATGAAATATTGCGTTCGAAAGCAGGCAGAATAAATTATCTTTTGAAGAAATATAATATTTCTCCCACAAATGCTGTATATATCACTGATACGGCAGGAGACATAAATGAAGCCGGGAAATGCTGGGTGAAGGCAATCGCTGTCACCTGGGGTTTTCAAAGTAAAGAAGAATTAGAAAAAGCTGGGCCAACCAAAATTATCGACAGTCCGCTTAATTTAGTAGGTGCAATTGAGGATGTGTTAAAATAGGGGTATGAAAATCAAAAAACTAGGACATTGTTGTTTTGTGGTAGAAATTAATGGCAAAAGGATTATGACGGATCCGAGTCATTTTGATTATGGGGGAGATTCGGTTTTAGAGAAAGGAATTTCCGCCATACTTATTACTCACGAGCATTCAGATCATTTGCATATTGATACTTTGAAAGAAATTTTGAAAAATAACCCAGATGCGATTGTGATAACAAACACTTCTGTGGGCAAACTATTAACTCTTGCAGGTATAAATTTTACTAAAGTTGAAGACGGCGAGGATTATGATTTTGGTGGTATTTCAATAAAAGGTTTTGGTAATATGCATGCGCAGATTTATGAAGATTACGGCCAAGTGCAAAATACCGGCTTTATGATTGATTCTCTATGCTACCCGGGGGATTCTTTTAATTTACCGAACGCAAAAGTGGACATATTGGCTTTGCCGGTTTTAGGTCCTTGGATGAAAATGAAAGACGCTATCGATTATGCAAAAGAACTCAAGCCTAGAGTTTGTTTCCCTATTCACGATGCAACACTCAAACCTTTTGCTACTTTTATCTACGGCATTCCAGAACATTTCCTATCAAAGGTTGGAATCGGATTTAAAAAATTAGAAATTGGCAAAGTTGAAGAATTATAAATGCATCACATCTATCACACGGAGGGAATAATTTTGGGAAGCCGGAACTACGGCGAGGCGGGGAAGTGTTTTTATATTTTTACTCGCGAGCTCGGGCTGGTGTATGCCTCGGCGCAAGGGGTACGCAAACTCTCTTCCAAACTTCGCTACACTTTGCAGGATTTTTCTTATATCAATCTAGACCTCGTCCGCGGAAAAGATTTTTGGCGCGTGACGACGGCTTCCAAGACCGGAGAGCTTGAAGATATTTTAGAAAATAAAGACGCATTAAGAATTTTTGCCAATCTCGCAAAACTACTGCGGAGACTTCTCGCTGGGGAAGAGAAAAACGAAGCGCTTTTCTTTGATCTCATCCGAGGACTTCGGGTTCTAGAAAATGCAAAAGGTATAGAAGAACTGCGCAATGGAGAAGTGTTGCTTGTGCTCCGAGTCCTTTACCACTTGGGCTATATTGGTAGCAAAGAACACTCGCAAAGCGTCGTAACTTCTCCCCTAGAGAAGGATTTAGTGTTTGAAGTTTCTAAGAATAGAGCAAAGATATTGCGTCAAATTAATCAAGCCCTTCGCGAGACACACTTATAGTTTATGCTATATGAAGTACCATTTAGCAACTATGTTCGGACATAAAACAAGCAAACTTGTTCATGCTCCTCTTTTGTTGCTATAATCATAGAATGTCGCCTCATGACAAAGAGAAGCTAAATAAGCTGGAGGAGTTGAAAAACAAGCTCTTTAGCAAAAACTATCAGACAAAAATAGAGTATCGCGATAGTTTTTCGCATACAAAAAGAAAAGAAGTTCCTGAAACTTGGGGGAATGAAAAAAAAGAACCCGTGGGAGTAAAGAAATTTTTTCTAAAAACATCCATATTTAAAAAGTTTTTTCTTTTTTCGGTTGGTTTTTTTGTTTTGGCTCTAGCTTATGTTGCTTATATGTTCCTCTGGGGAGGTAATGTTGTTTCGAACGACAATATCAGTATTTCCGTATTCGGTAACACTTTTACCAATGGCGGGGAAGAACTTTCACTTCAAATAGAGATAATAAATAAAAACAACACAGCTCTAGACTTGGTTGATTTGGTGGTAGAGTATCCGAGAGGTTCCGAAGGGGATTTATCGCAGGACACCGAGCGCATTCGTGAATCACTCGGCTCTATTCTTCCGGGTGCTGTACGGAATCAGAATATGGAGATAGTTCTTTTCGGTACCCAAGGTAGTATCAGACCTGTTCGAATTTCTATTGAATACAGAGTGGAGGGAACGAACGCTATTTTTGTAAAGGAGAAACTTTATGAAGTATCCATCAATTCTACTCCCATAGATATCCTGGTATCCGCTCCGAGCGAGGTGAGTCCGAATCAAGATATAACTTTTGATATAAAAAGTAGTTTAAATTCAGATAGAACTTTGCGTGATGTGTTACTTCGGGTGGATTATCCTGTTGGTTTTGTTTTTATCTCTGCCCTACCTGCTCCTTCACTAGGCAATAATGTTTGGGATGTAGGAGAAATGAAACCGGGTGACGAGTATGATATAAAATTGTTCGGCAAAATGGTGGATGTCTTTGACGGTGAAGAAAAAACTTTTCACATTTCAAGTGGACTGCAGTCAAGTAGTGATAAATCTTTGATTGAAGTTGTCTATAATTCTTTGACTCATACGGTTATGATAGAGCGTCCCTTTATTGCGGCCGAACTTCTTGTAAACGGCGTGTTGGATAGAGAATACGCCACATCTTCTCAATCGCCTATCCAAGGGCAAATCAGTTGGGTAAATAATCTAGGGACTAAGATAAGCGATTTATCTATACGTGCTAAAATTTCCGGCAATGCGGTGAATAGAAAAACTATAGATTCACAACAAGGATTTTACAATTCTTTGGAAGATGTAATCATTTGGGACAAAAATTCGCATGATGTTTTTGCCGAAGTTGATGCAGGCGATAGTGGTTCAGTGGCTTTTTCTCTCTCGTCTCTTCCTCTTTTCTCTGGGATAGGAGGGATACTTTTAGATCCTTCTATAAAAATAGAGGTATCTATTTCCGCCAAGCAACCGCTTGAAGGGAATATCAGCAAGGAACTTAAAAATTCGGAAACGAAAATAATCAGAATAATTTCTGATATAGGATTTGTAGCTAAAGCGCTTCATTTTTCAGGGACCTTTGAAAACACAGGACCAATACCACCCAAAGTAGAAGAAGAAACCACTTATACAATAGTTTGGACACTTTCAAATACAGCTAACAATGTTTCAAAAACTCAAGTGCGCTCGACTTTGCCTCCTTGGACACGCTTTGTTGGACCAGTCTTTCCTTCTAGTGAAGATTTGACTTATAACCCTTCCACTAAAGAAATAGTTTGGAACGCAGGGAATATCGCAAGAGGAGCTGGCATTACAAGTATTCCAAAAGAAATTTCTTTTCAGATTGCTCTCTCTCCCTCGCTTTCTCAGGTGGGTGAAGCGCCAGTAATAATAAACAACACGACCTTGATCGGGCATGACGACTTTGCCAATGCAAACGCCAGAGTTAATAAACCTTCACTTAATACCGACCTGAAGAATGACCCAGGTTTTCCTCTACATGGGGCGCGAGTGGTGGAATAGATAAGTTATAAAGTAGAAAGTTTATAAAGTTGTAAAGTAAAATGAAAGATAAAGATAAAAACAAGGATAAAAACAAGAAAGAAAGTGAGCTAATGGAAAAAATAGTCTCGCTTTGCAAAAGGCGCGGGTTTATTTTTCAAGGTTCCGAGATTTACGGCGGGCTCGCGGGGACATGGGACTTTGGGCATTTGGGTGTGGCGCTAAAAAACAATATCAAGCAAAGTTGGTGGAAAAAATTTGTAGAGTCTCGGCGCGATATGTATGGTATAGACGCGGCGATACTCATGAATCCAAAAGTTTGGGAAGCGTCGGGACATGTTGCTGGATTTTTGGATCCAACTCCGGACGGCAAGCAATTTAATGTAATGTTTAAAACACAAGTGGGTGCAGGAGAGGAAGCCATGGTGTCATATTTGCGTCCTGAAACTGCTCAAGGTATGTTTGTTAATTTTAAAAATACAGTTGACGCACATCATCCGAAACTTCCTTTTGGTATGGCTCAGATTGGAAAAGCTTTCAGAAATGAAATTGCTCCACGGGATTTTATTTTCCGCCAAAGAGAATTTGAACAAATGGAAATAGAATATTTTATACGCCCTGAAGATTGGCAGAAATATTTTGAATATTTTAAGGATGAAATGTTGGAGTGGATGGAGTCTGTGGGTATAGATATGAGTAAAGTGCGTGAGCTAGAAGTCGGAGATGCTGACCGCGCGCATTATTCCAAGCGAACAGTAGATTTTGAATTTGATTTTCCTTTCGGCAAAAAAGAACTTTTTGGGCTTGCTTACCGGACGGATTTTGATCTAGGAGTGCACAAGCTTGAGTATATAGACGAGGAGAAAGGAGAGAAAATGGTGCCCCATGTCATAGAGCCATCTTTTGGAGTAGAGAGAGCGATTCTTGCGGTTTTGCTTTCTGCTTATAATGAAGTAGATCCAGAGCGTCCATTTCTAAAATTCAAGCCTAATATTGCGCCAGTGATTTGCGCTGTTTCGCCACTTTTGAAAAATAAACCCGAGCTCGTAGAGTATGCTGAAAAAGTTTTTGGAACACTTAAAACAGAGTTTGGGCGAGTAGCGTGGGACGACAACGGCAACATCGGCAAGCGTTATCGTCGTCAAGACGAAATCGGCACGCCTTGGTGTATAGTAATTGATTTTGACACACTAACCGATGACACTGTCACCATCCGAGACCGCGATACAGGGGAACAAGAGAGAATAAAAGTTTCAGAGTTGATTTCTTATTTGAAAGAAAAACTAAACTAAGAATGAAATTCTCGAAGAAGATTCTAAAAAACGGACTTAGAGTTGTAATAGTGCCGATGAAGGATAATCCGACGGTCACGGTTTTGGTCTTGGTGGAAGCGGGAAGCAAGTATGAGACCAAGAGGATAAACGGCGTCTCGCATTTTCTAGAGCACATGTGCTTCAAAGGGACTGCCAAGCGTCCAAAAGCGATAGACATTTCCAAAGAATTAGACGCGCTTGGGAGCGAATACAACGCTTTTACCGCGCAGGAATATACTGGGTATTATGGGAAGAGTGATGCGCGACATTTCAAGCAGATATTTGATATTGTGTCGGATATTTATCTCAATTCCACTTTTCCAGAACCGGAAATTGAAAAAGAAAAAGGGGTGATAATTGAGGAGATAAATATGTATGAAGATACGCCATCTCGCCATGTGCAGGACTTGATGATGGGATTACTTTATGGCGACCAGCCGGCAGGATGGAACATTGCGGGTGAGAAAGAAAATATTAGGCGCATGAAGCGAGCGGACTTTGTGAAATACAAGAGTGAGCACTATGTGCCCAGGGCGACAACTTTAGTGGTGGCTGGCAAAATCAGCGAGCGAGAAGTTTTAAAAGAAGTAAATAAAGTTTTTGGCTCTATAAAAAACAGCAGAAAAAATACAAAACTAAAAACAAAAGAAAAACAAACAAAACCAAAAGTTTTAGTTAAGTTCAAAAAAACAGACCAAACGCACTTTGTGCTCGGTGTGCGAACTTATGATTTATTCCACAAATGGAATCCGACGCTTACAATTCTCTCTGGAGTCTTGGGCGGGGGAATGAGTTCCAGATTATTTCAAAAATTACGTGAAGATATGGGGGTGGGATATTATGTGAGAAGTTATAACGACGCCTATACCGACCACGGCTTTTTCCAAATTTCCGCCGGCGTAGATAATAAACGGATTCATGAGGTAGTAGAGGCGGTATTGGAAGAATGCAATAGGCTCAAAAATTTTGAAGTACCCAAAGAGGAATTAGAGAAAACCAAAGAATGTTTGATAGGCAATATGAAGCTCTCACTCGAATCCTCTGACGACATTGCAAATTTTTACGGTGGTCAAGAACTTTTGAAGAAAAAAATAGTTTTGGCGGATGTAAAAGCCAAAGAACTTCGCAAGGTCACTGCCCGTGATGTCCAAAAATTAGCCGGTGAGATTTTTAAAAACAAAAATTTAAATCTAGCCCTCATCGGTCCATTTAAGGAAGAGAAGAAGTTCTTTGAAATCCTTAAATTCTAAAAGGTGTAAAATCATGAATTTCTGTGCTATCATATAGCTATGAACGAAGGGAATAATTTTAAATTTGTTTCCTTATCCACCGGCACTCTCATCCGCGCAGTTTTGGTTTTGATTGTGGTTGCGGTGCTTTGGGTTTTGAGGGATTTAGCTTTGATTTTATTAACCTCAATCGTGATTGCTTCATTTATGGAGTCCGCGGTGCCTTTTTTCAGGAAATTTAAAATTGATCGCGTGTTCGGGGTTGTCATCGCCTATATTTTTTTCTTTTTAATTTTTCTGGGAATTTTTTACGCTTTCGCTCCGCTTCTTTTGACAGAAGTCTATAACCTCTCGGTGTTGCTTTCAAAATATGTGCCGGACGTAGGCATATTGAATTATTTTAAAAGCGAGGAATTCTCCGGCGCCAAAGATATCGTGGCGAGTTTTTCCGGCAATAGCATATCGCTCGGGAACTTACTTGCGACCTCCAAAGCTTTTGTGCAGAATCTTTCAACTGGATTCTTACAGACTCTTTCTATCGCTTTTGGCAGTATCTTCAACGTGGTTCTTATTTTCATAATTTCTTTTTATCTTTCTATTCAAGAGAAAGGTATAGAAAACTTTTTGCGAATTATAATTCCGAACAAGTACGAAGACTACGCGGTTGACCTTTGGCATCGCTCCCAGAAAAAAATAGCGCTTTGGGTGCGGGGGCAGCTTCTCGCGGGACTTCTCGTTGCGGTCTTGATCTATCTCGCTCTTTCCTTGGTGGGTATAGAGTATGCCTTACTTCTTTCTATCATTGCCGGGATTATGACTCTGGTGCCTTACGGGATGCTTATCGCGGTTATCCCTGCCATTTCATTCGCTTTTATTTCGGAAGGAATTACCAGCGCGCTTATCGTTGCCGCGATTTACACGATTGTGAGCCAGTTTGAATCATTCCTCTTTACCCCGCTTATTATCAACAAAGTGGTAGGACTTTCTCCCTTGGTGGTTATTTTGGCAGTCCTAATCGGATATCAACTTGGAGGATTTTGGGGCTTGGTGCTCTCGGTGCCAGTCGCGGTATTCTTTATGGAACTTTTGGGCGATTTAGAAAAAAGAAAAATTTTTATCAAGGAGCATCCGGAGCAAAGAAATGGCTAAAAGTTTTTATATTACTACAACACTTCCATACGTGAACGCTCCGCTCCACATGGGGCATGCGCTCGAGTTTGTGCGGGCAGACACTATCGCGAGATATAAAAAACTTGTGGGGTATGATGTCTTTTTCAACACCGGCACCGATGAGCACGGCGTGAAAATTTACAATAAGACCAAAGAGGCGGGGCAAGACCCGCAAGTATTTGTGGATGCTGGCTTTGAAACATTCAGGGGACAGCTAAAAATGTTTGGCGTGTCGGACGATGTTCATTTTATTCGCACTACGGACAAAAATCACGAAGCGGGAGCGCAAGAGTTTTGGCGCAAAGTAGCGGAGAACGGTTATATTTATAAAGACAAGTATGAAGCAAAATATTGTGTAGGTTGTGAAAGCGAGAAGACTGATTCGGATTTGGATGAAAACGGTGAGTGCCCCGAGCATCCTGGCCGACCCTTAGAAACAATTTCCGAGGAAAATTATTTTTTCAAGTACTCCGCTTTCACCGACAAACTTACAGAGTTTTATGACAAAAATCCAAACTTTGTGGTGCCGGAATTTCGCTTTAACGAAATGAAGAATTTTGTGAAAAGCGGTTTGCAGGATTTTTCCATCTCTCGTCTAAAGTCCAAAATGCCTTGGGGAATACCGGTGCCGGACGACCCGGAGCATGTGATGTATGTGTGGTTTGACGCGCTCACAAACTATATCAATACTCTCGACTGGATAAACAACAAAGAGCAATTTGAAAAATATTGGACGCGGGGCAATCCCACCCAGTACTGCGGGAAAGATAATACCCGTTTTCAAGGGGCGATGTGGCAGGCGATGCTCATGGCCGGAGGGTTCCCAAACTCTCATCAAATAGTGGTGAACGGTTTTGTTACTGCCGATGGGGGAGTGAAAATGAGTAAAACTCTCGGCAATGTGGTTGATCCACGGGGAATCGTCGAAGAATACAGTACCGATGCGCTCCGTTATTTTCTCCTCCGCGAAATTTCTTCTTTCGAAGACTCGCCGTTTACCATAGAGCGATTCAAAGACGCCTATAATTCGGGGTTAGCGAATGGACTAGGGAATTTAGTAAGTCGTGTTATGACTATGGCAGTTAATTATGGTGTTATTTGGAAAGATTATTTAGGTGAGAATGAAATTGCTGAGAATTTTCATGGGTACCCCGGAGTTTGGGATTCCGCTTACAACAGTTTTGATTTAAAGAAAGTGATGGATAATCTTTGGGAAAATTTTGATGAAAGTGTGGGTGCATTAAATGTTTATATTCAAAATACTGAACCTTATAAAAAAATTAAGACTGATGAAGCACAAGCAAAAAAGGATATCGCATTTGTATTAAGTCATTTACTAAGATTTGCCCACCAGCTTGAACCATTGTTGCCTGAGACTGCTAAAAAGATACAAAGATTAGTTATAGAAAATAAGAAACCAAAAGAACCTTTATTTTTAAGAAAAGATTAATGCCTAAATACATAGACATCCATGCTCACGTTAATTTCTCCGCTTTTGATGAAGATAGAGATGCAGTGATAAAACGCGCGCTCCAGGCGGAGACTTGGGTGATAAATGTGGGGACGCAATTAGATACTGCAAAGCGTGCAGTTGCGATGACGGAGCAATATCCCGAAGGAGTGTACGCTATTATCGGGCTTCATCCGATTCATACAGGCAAGTCTTATCACGATAAGAAAGAGTTGGGAGAAGAAGGAGGAGAATTCACTTCCCGTGGAGAAGTTTTTGATAAGGATGCATACCGCGAACTTTTAAAAAATCCGAAAGTGGTGGGCATAGGGGAGTGTGGGCTGGATTATTATAGATGCGATGAAGAATCAATTGACAAACAAAAAAAAGCTTTCATTGCGCAGATAGAACTCGCGAATGAATTTGGTAAGCCCTTGATGCTTCACATTCGCAACCCTTCGACAGGCTCAGGGCAGGTAACCCCACAGCGTGATGCTTATGCGGATGCCTTAGAAATTTTAAAACAATATGCAAAAGTTCACCCTGCCTCTGGCGGGGCAAGGGGTGACGTGCATTTTTTTGCGGGGGGTTTGGAAGACGCCAAGGCGTTCTTGGATTTTGGTTTTACACTTTCTTTTACCGGAGCTATTACTTATCCGTCGAAAAAAGACGGCTCCGGCGTGGACTACGCATCTATTATCCGCGAGATTCCACTTGAGATGATTCTAACCGAAACCGATGCGCCCTATGTCGCTCCGGTGCCTTACCGAGGCAAACGAAATGAACCCGTTTATGTATCAGAAGTCGTTAAAAAAATAGCTGAAATCAAAAGCTTACCCGAGCCTGAAGTAGCTGAAACAATAATCCAAAACGCAAAAAGAGTCTTTGGGATATAGGGGTTTACCCTAGTAGTAGATTTTGGCGATGCCTAAAAAGGCGTGCTACGCACCTCGCCAAAATTCACTACGGGGTTTACTTTTTGAAAATGTTTTGTTAATATGAGTTTCATGCCAAAAGCAGAAATTAAAGAAGAAATTGAGGTTGCAGATGCGCGAGTTTACGAACTCGGGTATCTTTTAGTGCCTACTATCACCGATGAGAATATAGGCGCTGTTTATACTAATCTTAAGGATTTAATACAAGATTTTGGTGGGGCTATCATCATAGATGAAATGCCAAAAATGACGCCCCTTAACTATTCAATGCTAAAAGTAGTTTCAAACATTCGTAATAAGTTTAATAATGCCTATTTTGGTTGGATAAAATTTGAAATGGATACAGAAAAAGTTTTGGAACTGAAAAAGAAACTTGATCTCGACCCAAATTTAATTCGATTTTTAATAATCAAGACAGTCAGAGAAAACACTATTGCTACAAAGAGGTTTGTAGGTCGAGATACTTATAGAAAAAGACCTGCTTATACGAAGAGAGAAGGAGCAGTGCCAGTAGAAATAAACAAAGAAGAAATCGATAAAGAGATTGATGCATTAGCAGCAGTTTAGTATTAGTAAAAAGTAATCAAGTTCATAAAGTCCATAAAGATACTTTCAACTTTAAAACTTTATAACTAGTCAAAGACCATGTATTTAAACAAAGCAATTATTATAGGCAACCTCACTCGCGATCCGGAACTTCGCTCACTGCCGTCCGGTGTAAAAGTTTGCTCTTTTTCACTTGCGACCAATCGGGTTTGGAAAGACAAGAATGGCGCCAAGCAGGAATCGGCGGATTACCATAATGTGGTTGTGTTCGGACGTCAAGCAGAGACAGTGGCGCAGTATATGAAAAAAGGGAATTCTATGCTGGTAGAAGGTAGGATACAGACGAGGAGTTGGGATGATAAAACGTCTGGCGAGAAAAAATACCGCACCGAAATAGTGGCTGACCGCACACAATTTGGACCAAAGGGTAGCGGTGACGCGGTGGGTTCTATGAACGGAAGCAAAGTGGCAAGCGAGAGTAAGAACGAAGATGTGGACACCATAGAGTATCCAGAAGAAGATATTAATCCAGAAGATATACCTTTCTAGTATTATCAGATTTGAGATTAAAGATTTAAGGGAATTCTCTAAAATCTAAAATCTAAAATCTACTAACTTTTATCTAAACAAATGAAACAAGATTACTTTTCAGCAAATAATATAAAATATATAGATTACAAGGATATAGAAATCCTAAAGAAATTTTTAAATCCTAACGGCAAGATTATGAATCATAAGCGCACTGGCGTAACGGCTAAAAATCAGCGTCAGCTCACTTCTGCCGTCAAGCGCGCCCGCTTCTTAGGGTTACTTCCATTTGTCGCTAAATAAAATTTATCAAAGAGGTTATTGTTTTATAGGGTACAGATATTTTTCTGTTGAAAAATTCTTCCTGCTCGACCCGTCGGTCTGCGCAAGCCCCTCTAAAACAATAACCTCTTTTTCTTTGGCTTTTTAGTTTTCCACAGCTCCCTTGACGATACCCCCTAGGGGGTATATAATGGGTCTATGCATAATGATAAACAAAAATTAATAAGGAGACTCAAGATTATTGAAGGTCAAGTAAGGGGCTTGCAAGAGATGATAAATAAAGACAAATACTGCATAGATATCATCACCCAGACTTCCGCTATCAAGCAGGGACTTTCCAACGTTGAGGACATACTGCTTGAAGGGCATTTGAGCCACTGCGTCATTGATCAGATTAAAAAAGGTCAAAACGAGAAAGCGACCCAAGAAATATTAAAAGTTTATGGTCTCAAGAGAAAATAGTTTGACAAGCTCACTATAAATAATTATGGAAAACAAAATCTCAAAGATATATAAAATAAAAGGAATGCACTGCGCTTCTTGCGCTTCTATCATCGAGCGCACGGTCAAAAAAATCGAAGGGGTAGAGGATATCTCGGTGAACAACGGCACCGAAAATGCAAAAATTTTATTTGACGATACAAAAACCAATCCTCTGGAGTTTAACAAAAAGTTAGAGCCACTTGGTTATTCTCTTGTTCCAGAAGTGTCACACGATATGAAAAATATGTCGGCAAATATGACAGCCAGCGAGATGGGGATGAGCGAGAGTGAACACGCCGAGCACTTGGGACTCAACCAATCCAAGGCAGAAAAGTTAGCTGAAATCAAAGACATGAAAGCAAAAGTTATGTCTGCGATACCACTTTCAATAATTAGCGCTATCATTTTGGGCTGGGAAATATTGATAAAATATGAAATAGTTCCCGAAATGGCGCCTGTTTTAATGGAGTTTTTTCACCATCTGCTACCTTTGATGGCAACTTATGTGCTCTTTATAGTCGGCAAGCCGTACCTTCTCGGATTTTATCGATTCCTGCGCTATGGCAAAGCGAATATGGACACACTTATTGGCATAGGTACACTAACTGCGTATTTATACAGTTTTGCGGTAACCGCTTTTGAAGAACCACTGCAAGCGTTTATAAATGTTGAGGCAACTTATTATGACGTGACGATTATCGTTATTACTTTTATTGCGCTTGGGAAATATTTGGAAGCAAAATCAAAGTTAAAAACAGGGGATGCCATAGAAAAACTTTTAAATCTACAAGCCAAAACCGCGCTCGTCTTGAAAGATGGCAAGGAAATAGAAATTTCGATAAACGATGTCGTGCACGGCGATTTGATTATCGTAAAACCCGGGAGCAGAATTCCGGTTGATGGCATAATCACGAGCGGGGAATCTTTTGTGGACGAAGCAATGGTTTACGGCGAACCGATGCCGGTTAAGAAAATTGCGGGCGACAACGTCGTCTCGGGCACCATCAACACCAGCGGGTCGTTTACTTTTAAAGCGACCAAGGTCGGCTCGGAAACTCTTCTTTCTCATATTATAAAAATGGTGGAAGAGGCCCAAGGGAGCAAGGCGCCGATTCAGGCCCTCGCAGATAAAATTTCCGGTATCTTCGTGCCGATTGTTTTGGTTATTGCTTTTGTGGCGTTAGGGGGGTGGCTTCTTTTGGGCTCCGGTTCACTCGGATTTTCCCAAGCGCTTTCATTCGGGCTGGTTTCTTTTGTGGGAGTGTTGGTTATCGCTTGCCCCTGCGCGCTAGGACTTGCGACCCCGACGGCGATTATTGTTGGCGTAGGCAAGGGCGCAAAAGAAGGAATTTTAGTCAAGGATGCGGCAACACTTGAAAAACTTCATAAAGTTGACACAGTAATAGTTGATAAAACTGGCACCATAACTATCGGCAAACCAACTCTGGTGGACATTCAAAATTTTTCTCAAATGAAAGATGAAGAAATGATTTCTATTCTCGCCTCGCTGGAAAAAAAATCAGAACATCCTATCGCGCGCGCGATTGTAAATTATGTCGAAGATCCTGTAAGGGCGGAAGACTTGTCTGCGCAGGCAGGAAAAAAGATAGGAACAGCAGAAGTTTCAAATTTTGAGAGCATAAAAGGCAAAGGTTTAAAAGGGACAATTAACAATAAAGAGTATTTTGTTGGGAATGCAAAACTCATACAAGATTTAGGAATTTCTTTTGATGCTTCAAAGTTGGAACAATACACAAGAGATGGTAAAACTCCCGTTATACTTGCCACAGAGGAAAAAGTTCTGGGTTTTGTAATGGTAGCGGATGAAATAAAAACTGAGTCAAAGCAAGCCGTTGCTGATCTTCATAAGTTAGGGATAAAAGTAGTAATGATTACCGGGGATGATGAACGGGCCGCAAAATACATGGCCTCACTCGTAGGTATTGATGAAGTGTTTGCGCATGTGATGCCGGAAGATAAACTGGAAAAAATAAGGGAGCTTCAATCACAAGGCCGTATTGTGGCCATGGCAGGTGACGGGGTCAATGACGCACCGGCCTTGGCGCAAGCCGATGTAGGGATAGCTATGGCAACGGGCACCGACGTGGCGATAGAGTCTGCGGGAATCACACTTTTAGGTGGAGATATTTCAAAATTAGTCAAAGCGATTAAACTCTCCAAAATGACCATGCGCGGAATCAGGCAAAATCTTTTCTTCGCTTTTATCTACAACATCGTTGGTATTCCACTTGCCTCTGGAATTTTCTATCCGATTTTCGGCTGGCTTCTTTCTCCAGTATTTGCGGGGTTTGCGATGGCGATGTCGTCGGTGTCCGTGGTCGGCAATTCCCTGCGCATTAAAAGTAAGAAATTATAAATCAAAGTCGAATTTATAAAAATAGTTAATTAAAAAAATTTATGATGTATGGATTATATAATGGTTTTGGGGGTTGGGGGAACATGATGGGGTGGTTTGGCGGAGGGTTTATGATGATTTTGTTTTGGGTAGCAATTATTGTTTTTATTATTTGGGTGGTTCGTGAAATTGGTGGAAAAAATTCAAAGTCAAATAACAATCATGCCTTAGATATCTTGAAAGAACGTTATGCAAAAGGCGAAATTACTAAAACAGAGTTTGAGTCTATGAAGAAAGACATAAGTTAAATTTATAAAAATAATACATAAAAATACATGGAATTTGATTACACTATAATTACAAAGAAATCATTTAATGAGGCGGTTCAGAATGTGCAAGATGAAATTGCTAAAGTTGGTATGCGAGTTTTGTATATCCATGACGTGCAAGAAACTCTAAGTGAGAAAGGATTTAAAAGAGAGTCGTTCAAGATAATTGAATTCTGTAGCGCAAAATTTGCCAATGAATTTCTAAATATAGATATTAAAATTGGACTTTGCCTGCCTTGCAAAATAAATGTATACACTAAAGACGGGCAAACTTTTATCTCTGGCATGCGTCCTATTGTTCTGCCACAATTTTTTCCTCAAGCGAATTTTGGAGAAAGACCGAAAGAAATTGATCAAATTATTCAAGACATCATCGATAATGCAAAATAACCCGTTAATTTATGTATATTTCACGTAACAGACACTCCCTGCGTATTAAAAGTAAAAAATTATAAACAATGAAAAAAGAAAATATAATTATTATAGGAGTTGTGTTATTGTCTAGCATTCTTGTGTTCGGTTTCTCGCTACTTGGCGAGAAGAAGGAGACAAAAGAAGAGGACAGACTAGAAAGGCCACTTCTTGGAGAAAAAGTTGAGGAGATGAAGTCGTCGCATATTGCTTTAGAGGATGTTCACGAGCCATATAACTCAAATCCGCCCACTTCCGGTCCTCATACTGGAAATGATGTAGCCGGAGCGGGGATAAAAGACAGTCCCGTGCCCGATGAAATTGTGGTTCATAGTTTGGAACATGGCGCAGTAGTTCTTTGGTATAGAGAAGATTTGAAACAGGAAGATGTAGAAAAACTGAGACAAATATTCGTTGGGGCGTCCGGCAAAAAGATTATGATGCCACGCCAAAATATGGAAACACCAATTGCGCTGACGTCTTGGAATTATATTCTAAAACTTGAAACCATAGACGAAGATATAATAAAAGAATTCATAGAAACCAATAATGACCGCGCTCCCGAAAAAGCGCCAATATAGAAGTTTAAGGAATTTTAAACAGTCGAATATTATTAGATAAATATATTATTAAAATTAATAAAAAAATTATGAAACTATCAAAATTATTTCATGTGATCAGTGTTCTCGCAGGATTTTTAGGTGTACTCGCTCTTATTGGAGCGTGGTGTGCTAGTCGAAATGGAGCAATATGGGGTATGAGTGAAACGCATCTGTTTAATGATGCAATAGTTCTGGTTCTTGTTGCTGTTTGGCTTCAAGTGGCAACGATGCATCATATGATGCTTGAAAAAAATGGAGAGAAGATTTAAGTTATTGTAGTAATTTTATGAAAACATACACATTTCATGTTTCGGGGACACATTGCGCATCATGTAAAATCTTGATTGAAGATGTTTTGAGTGAACAAGAATTTATAAAAAAAGTAAACGTTAACTTAAAACGAGAAACAGTAGAAATTCAAACTGATAGTGAAAAAAACGTCGGAGAATTAGCAGAGATGCTAACGAATAAGATAAAACCAAATGGTTACACCCTCTCCGCAGAGAGGTTGGTAAAAGAAAAACAGAACAATAACCTGCCTGCGCAGACAGGTGTCCTCTGGCAGGCGATACCTATCGGTCTAGCATTTCTAATACTTTTTTTCCTGCTTCAAAAATCAGGAATTCTAAATTTTAGCATTGGTGGCAAGACCACACCGACTACGAGCTTTTTGATCGGGCTTATCGCTTCGGTTTCTACTTGTCTGGCGATAGTCGGCGGGCTGGTGCTCTCCCTGTCCGCTAAAATTTCCGAAGACAACATAAGCGACAGGAAAACGTTTCTACTTTTTCACGTAGGAAGATTGGTTAGTTTTGGATTGCTCGGGGGACTTTTGGGAGTACTAGGGAATGCTATCGGCATTAATTTTACATTTACGGCAATACTTGGAATTATCGCGTCTGTCGTTATGCTAATGCTGGGCTTAAATTTGGTTGGCATATTTACTAAAAACAAAGTTGCCCTGCCTTCCGGAATTTTCGGCTTCTTCAGACGCATTGAACACAAAACTTTCACTCCGCTTATCATCGGCTTTGCTACTTTTTTCTTGCCTTGCGGATTTACCCAGTCCATGCAAGTGGTGGCGCTTTCAACCGGCACATTTTGGGGTGGAGCGCTTATCATGTTTGCTTTTGCCTTAGGGACACTTCCGATGCTCTCACTCCTTTCTTTCGGCTCGGCTTCATTCGCGCATAGCCGGCACGCACCGTTATTTTTCAAATCTGCCGGAGTGGTGGTAATCGGGCTTGGTCTGTTTGCACTCATTGCAGGACTTGCGGGCTTGGGTATTATCAGTCCGATATTTAATATATAATTGAAAATTAATGAGTAAAACGAATATAATTTTCTTTACCCTGTTAAATAACTTTTGCAAAGCAAAAGTTGATTTGTTAAAATCATTTAACAGGGTGTCGATTTTTATAGTCGCTACGCTCCTTAAAAATCAGTCATGAATAAAATAGTTTCAATTATAATAACACTCGGCCTGATTATTTCTCTTTTTATAATTTTCTCTGGCGGTTCAAATCCAAAAAATGCGGGTGACCCGCTCTTGGAAGGGCAAAATGTAGAAATCAAAGACGGCGTGCAGTACATAACCATCAATGCCAAAGGCGGATACACACCAGAGAGTACCATTGCAGAGTCCGGTATTCCTACCAAGCTTCTAGTAGAAACGGAGGGCACATTTGATTGCTCTGCGTCGCTTGTTATTCGCAAAGTCGGTTTTCAGCAAATACTTCCTCAAACCGGCGAGACCGAAATTGACCTAGGCACACCCAAAGCAGGCGAGAATTTCCAAGGTCTTTGCGGAATGGGCATGTATAATTTTGAGATAGAATTTAGCTAGATTTTTTATTATTAAATGCTATAATTGCTTATATGAACACTATAACCATACCAATGAAAAATATAAAAGACGATTTGATAATAATGCCACGGAGCGAACTAGCTCGTCTTTTGGCGCTTTCTAAAAAGAGTGGAGTAAAGACAGTAAAAAGTCTGCCAGAACTTGCTTTTGAGGCTAGGGCGCGAAAAAATATTGTTGGTCCTTTCAAAAATACCAAAGATCTTTTTAGATCTCTAGGGATATAGCATGCGCATCTCGTATCACGAAAACTTCAAGAAAGCCCTACGTGATTTTTCTGATACAATAAAAAAGAAAACAAAAAAGCAGATAGGGAATCTATCCAAAAATTTGAGACATCCGTCTTTACATGCCAAAAAATATGACGAAGCACAAGATATTTGGCAGGCTCGGGTGGATAAAGGAGTGCGAATGTATTTCTCGATTGAAGGAGATACATATTTTCTCTTAGATATCAAAAAACACAATAAATAAAAAATAAATTTTTTCTAAACTCGCTCGACATACTCACCGGTCTCAGTGTTGATGACGACGGTGTCACCAACGTTCACGAACATCGGTGCGTTTAGCGTGGTGCCATTCTCAAGAGTAATGACTTTGTTGCCTCCTTTGGAAGTGTCTCCGCGCACCGCCGGAGGCGCTTCTTTGACTTTGAAATTTACTTTTATCGGGAGAGTTATTTTAATTACTCGTCCTTGTCCTGAGCCTGTCGAAGGATTTTCTTCTCCATCATCCCAAACCAGCGCGGTGACAGGGGAGTTCTCTTTGAAAAATTTTCCAGAGTCTCCAATGAGCGCTTCATCCAATTTAAATCTATTTTTCGGATTATCCATATCCGAGAACCAATATTCTCCACGATTGTGGTATAAATATTTTATCTCGCGCTTGACCATATCCGCTTCGTCCGCAGTGTCGGAGACATGAAAAGTAGCCGAGATGGTTTTTCCCGAAATCAAGCTCTTTAATTTGACTTGATTCTGCGGTTTTCGCTGTTGGGTGCGAGCGACATGGCTCTCCACCACTTCAGCGGGCTCACCATCATAGATTATTATTTTTTTCTCCCTGATTTCGTTGTATTGAAGCATAATGTGAAAATGTTGATTAATTTAAAATAAAGAAGTCCTTTATCTATGGCACTTCTTGCCCCGTACTCAAAAATTAGTGCATTAGATTAATTTTTGTAGTATGGGGTCGTTGTATTGCAACATAAAAAGATACTAGCAGATTTTATAGTGCTTTGCAAAATTATTCACTTGGAAGCAAGGCTTCCAAGTTTTTGGTTGATAAGTTTTTATTCTCCCGAACTTTTGGTTTGAATTTCACCAAAACGTTTACGAATTTCTTTTTCCAATTCTTTGGCCACCTTCCCATTTTCTTTGAGCCAAGTGCGGGTGGCGTCATAGCCTCGTCCCATTGGCATTTTTTCTCCATCTTTACCTTTATATGAATACGAAGCGCCGGACTTTTCAATAGTGCCGAGTTTCTCTCCGAGCGCCATTAGTTCACCTTCGCGAGATATGCCTTCGCCGTAAATAATGTCAAATTCAGTTTGTTTGAAAGGCGCGGCGACTTTGTTTTTCACAACTTTTACCCGAGTGCGTCCGCCGACAGTATCTTCTCCTTTTTTAATTTGGGCAATGCGTCTGATGTCAAGCCGGACCGAAGTGTAAAATTTTAGCGCCTTGCCTCCCGGAGTAGTCTCTGGGTTGCCGAACATCACGCCGATTTGCATACGGATTTGGTTGATGAAGATAACGACAGTTTTAGAACGTGCAACTATTGCAGTTAATTTACGGAGGGCTTGGCTCATCAATCTCGCTTGTTTGCCCACATGATACGCTCCCATATCACCCTCAATTTCATCTTTGGGGGTGAGCGCCGCTACCGAGTCCACCGCTATCACATCTATTTTTCCGGTACGCACCAAACTCTCCACGATTTCAAGCGCTTGTTCGCCGTTGTCCGGTTGGGAAATTAAAAGCTCATTAATATTAACTCCAAGTCTTTTGGTGTATTCCGGGTCCATGGCGTGCTCGGCGTCCACATAGGCGCAGACACCTCCCGTTTTTTGCGCTTCAGCAACTATGTGTAGTGCCAGCGTAGTTTTACCAGAAGACTCCGGTCCAAAGATTTCAATAATTCTGCCTCGTGGGATACCTCCGACTCCGAGCGCCATATCAAGTCCGATTGAACCGGTAGAAATAACATTCACGTCCACTTTGGGTGAATCGCCAAATTTCATAATTGACCCTTCGCCAAATTTTGTCTGAATGGCCTTTAAAGTATTCTCAAGAGTACTATCCCCAATCTCTTTTTTTACAACTTCTTTTTTTGCTTTTTGCCTCATGGTTTTAATAAATTAATTGATAATTTTTTTCATCACTTTTGCCGAATTTGTCTTTAGCTTCTATACTCACTATATTATAGCCCGGAAGTAGTGCAATTGTCTCTTTGAAATTGCCTTCCTTGTCTATAGAAATTTCACGCCCGTTTAAAATTAAGTTTACTGCATTTTTCACATTACCTGTTATGGTATTTACACTTTCTGTAATTTTTGTCCCATCCATTATGTTCACATCTCTAATTTTTACTCCAAATATCAAATCACGAGAGCGAAAAAAACCGTAAACTATTATAAATATAAAAAAAACAGAAAAAGCAGTAATTTTCAGAAATTTTTTTGTATTACTTGTCGTCATATCACATTTTCACCACTTTCATTTCTTTCAATTTTTTCCAGTACCTCTCTTGGCTTGGCGCCGTCGCCCGGTCCTATCACTCCGCGTTCTTCCAACTTGTCCATCAATCGAGCAGCTCTGGCATAACCCAAACTCAATTTTCTCTGCAAATACGAAGTTGAAGCTTTACCTGCCTCTACTACAGTCGCGCGTGCCTCTTCATACATCTCATCATCATCGCCATCGTCTTCTAGGGTTGATTCAAAAATACTTTCCTGCCCGTTTCGCAGGCGGGTATCAGCTGATATACTTCCGCTTGATAACGTAATCTCGTCTGTAATTTCTTCTCTGTAAGTATCGGTCAAATATTTTACCACTTTTTTTACCTCTGTCTCAGAAATAAAGGCGCTCTGCAATCTCTCGGGTTCCGCATCTCCCGAGGAATAAAGCATATCTCCTGCGCCGAGAAGTTTTTCTGCTCCACCTTGGTCTAGAATAGTGCGGGAATCCACTTGGGAAGAAACTTTAAGCGCGATACGAGCGGGGATGTTTGCTTTAATGAGGCCGGTAATAACGTTTACCTCTGGTCTTTGAGTGGAGAGCACTAAATGAATGCCTACTGCTCGCGAAAGTTGAGCCAGTCGAACAATCGCCGCTTCCAGTTCTCTGGGGTATGTGCTCATAATGTCCGCCAATTCATCAATAACGATAACTATATATGGCATAGTATCCGCGTCCATTTCAATTTCTTCGCCGTTTTCGTTTGTTTTTTTCTTTTTCGGATTTTTGCCCAAGACATTGCTATGATAGCTCTCTATGTCTCGCACTGATTCAGTTTCTAAAATGTCATACCGGCGGTCCATTTCTTTGGCCGCCCATTTGAGCGCGAGAATAGTTTTCTTGGCTTCGGTTATGACGGGGGTGAGGAGATGAGGGATATTTTTATATAAAGTGAGCTCCACGCGTTTTGGGTCAATCATTATGAGTTTCAAATCATCTGGTCCGTTCCTATATAAGAGCGAAGTAATCATAGAGTGGATGGCTACAGACTTTCCAGAGCCGGTGGTACCAGCGACCAAACAATGAGGCATTTTAGCAAGGTTGCCGAAGACAGCTCGTCCAGAGATGGCGCGTCCGAGCGCGATGGTGAGGGGCTTTGGTGAATTTTGGAATTTTTCATCAGCGAGCAGGGTGGCAAGACCGACAGTGGACTTTACTTTATTCGGAATTTCAATTCCGACCAGAGACTTGCCCGGAATCGGCGCTTCAATACGGATAGGGTGGGCGGCGAGTGCGAGTGCCAAATCGTTCTGGAGTCCTACGATGCGGGAGAGTTTCATTCCTTCGGCGGGCTTGAGGGCGTAGCGAGTGACCGTCGGCCCGATGGTGATTTCATCCATTTCAACTTCAATGCCGAAATTTTGAAGTGTGCGTCTGATGATGATTGAATTTGCTTTCACATCTCCGGTATTCGGTTTTCCTCTATCTTCTTCTAGGAGTGAGAGCGGGGGAGGAGTATACGCGGAAAGACCACTGCGTCTTTTTCTGATGGGCATTTCTTCTTCGACACTTTCTTCTCCACCCAGACCTAGCTCCTTTTTTATTTTTTTGCCAACACTTTGATCATCTGTATAAGTTTCCACTTCAGGTTCTTTTTGGGTTTCCAAGAGCTCATCTTCTCTATCTATAGCTGTTTCTTCGATTTTTACTTCAGACCCTTTTTTTTTCAACAGGAAATTCCAAATTTTAGAAAGTACGGGCATAAGTACGGGTTTGGTATCAAACATTATGAGAAGTGAAATGACGAGAAGTGCTCCGAGAAAAATTACACTTGCGTAGACATCAAATAGCGCGACGAGCGGTGTGGAGAAAATTCTACCCAATAGTCCTCCAGCGTGCGTGGAAGACATCACGTCTATAATACCAAGACCAGAGAGCAGAAATAGTATTGAACTCGCCACTCGAGCGAGTCCGATATTTGGAGCCTCACTTTTTATAAATGAAGACCCGAGGAGAATAAAAAGAATCGGAAGCAGTATATAGCCTATGCCCAAGAGATATGCGAGAGCGTCATAAGTTATTTCTCCGGCGACTCCTGTTATATCAAACAGTGACATTAAGAGGAACAGAGCCAAAACAAAAAAAACGACTGCCCATATGCCGTGCTTTGTTTCAGTCTTTAACCCACTTCCAGATTTTCCATTTTGTGATTGCGGTTTATCTTTGTTCTTCCCTCTATTCTTTTTTGACATTCACCTATTTTACCACGAAAGAGATAGAAGATAAACGTGAGACTTTTACTAAAAACAGTACGGATATTTTTCCGGCTTATGAATTCCTCGTGCTCACGCCGTCGCGCTCCCAAGCCTGTTTTTACCAAAAGTCTCACGTTCGTGACCCTTGCTTTTTTACCTGTCCTATATATAATGGACAACATGCAAAGAAGTGAAAACACTCTAAAAGACTCCACTTTAGATGTAAAGGACACCTCTATTTCTGTTGGTTACACAAAGACAAACAAGCTAATAACGGCTTTATATATGGTAACGGACATAATGGACATCAATGAACCCATACGTTTGAAGTTAAGGACACTAGGAGTAGGAATTTTATCGGACATGCATATCCCACTAGCAAGGTCTGACCTTGCTAGTGGTATTAACCAGATAGTTTCTTTCCTTGAGATGGCGTCCACCTTGGGTATGATTTCAGAGATGAATTGCGGTATTCTAAAAAAAGAATTTATTGAGTTAAAAGACTCTGTTTTACAGCCTAAAAAAGAATTTTACCCTATTGGTCGCGATTTTTCAATTGCTGAATTTCTAGCAAACCCCGATCAAATAGAAGAAGAAAATAAAACGAGTCTTCCTATAAAGGACAATAAATATTTTTCTATCGGACCCCGTCACTCGCGAGTGACGGGGGGACCATCCAACTTCACTAGAATCGGTGTCCAAAAAGGAAGCACTCTAATGAAAGCTCTGTCCGATAAGGCTTCTACTTTGCATAGTAAAAAAGAGAATTTTGATTTATTAAAGAAAGAAAGAAGATATGAAATAGTCAATATAATAAAATCTAAAAATCAGAATGGAACAGCAACTGGAGCCACTATAACGGACATCAAAACTGGGGCCAAGGATACCCTTTCAAACTTCAGTGAAAAAACTTTGCAGAGAGAATTGATAGCTATGATAAAGGACAATGTCCTTTATAAAACCGGAACAAAACGTTGGAGCAAGTATTTTATAAAAAATACTCTGTAACCTTTCTTTACTGAAATTGCATTTAATTAAAGAATGTGCGATAATCCATAGGTTATCCACATTATGTGTATTGCCTTGTTTTATAGGCATATATTATAATACAGGGTATACGTATGGCTTTGCGGATTTTTATCTGCTCTGCTATATTGTGAGAACTTCGTTTTAAATTTCGTCGAAAAAATTTGAAATGAAGTTTTGAGGGAAGGTCATTGAAAATTAAATAGTTTTTGTTTAGTTTTCAATGTAAGTTTATATCTATTCACTGTCCGTACGTTCGTCGCATTATTATTGTTTATCAATTATTGACGAGCAGGATAGTGATAAGAAAATTGCGCTTTTAGTTTTGCCACTGTCATTAAACGGGCGGGGCAAGTCGAAACTTATTAATAGCGCAAAAAACTCATCTCTGTTTTTCTTTAATTTCAGAAATTAATTTTTGAAATTATAGGAAACGGAAAAATGAGTGTTAGAAATAAAATTATGAGTAATTTATTAAAATCAAAATTCTTTTTTGGAGTTATGATTGTAGCGGTTATGATTGCCGGACTTGCAATGTTCGCAGTTGTAAACGTAAACACAGCTTCCGCTGATTGTACAATCACAGCGACATTAAGAATAGGTTCTACTGGCGCTGAAGTGGCATGTCTTCAGGCAATCGTTGGAGCTACTGCAGACGGTATTTTTGGTCCTTTGACTCATGCTGCTGTTATAGCTTGGCAAGCAGGTCATAATTTAGCGGCTGACGGTATAGTTGGTCCTTTGACTCGTGCTGCTATA
>Ga0209541_10000939_pt1 | contig 58004 bp, 55 predicted proteins | sample RifCSPlowO2_01_FD_184027 | JGI IMG/M metagenome (GOLD analysis project Ga0209541, IMG submission 184027) | Groundwater microbial communities from Rifle, Colorado - Rifle CSP2_plank lowO2_0.1 (SPAdes) (version 2) | ecosystem: Environmental > Aquatic > Deep subsurface > Groundwater | place... | reverse complement strand
ATGCATCCTGCGCACGCTCGGATGCGCGCAAACCCTTCGATTCCCTGCGCCATAAATTAAAAGATCCAGATTTAATCTGGATTTTTTAATTTAGCGCTAACGGGAATCGAACCCGTCTTCTCAGATTGAGAATCTGATGTCCTAACCGATAGACGATAGCGCCTAGAGAGGAGGTGTCAAACTCGCTTGCGAGGTTTGACACCGACGAACGACGGCGTGCTCTGGCGAAGCCAGATAGCGCCAAGCGAAAAGTTGGCGCCAATAACAAATAATCGACTGGAGCAAATGTATGCTACCCGAAGCGCGTTGCTGGCCTCTCGCGCCAGAGGGGAACATACATTTGCTCCACATGCTATCATCCATTTGACGAATCTGCAATGTTTTAATATCATGCCCCAGACGCCTGAACAGGCGCACGGAGGAACATCTCATGTCGCCTACGACCACCTATCGCCATCCGAGCAAACTTCCGGTGCGTTCGACCCGCACGTTCGATGGCGTGCTCGATCCGATTGATATTCATGTGCCAACGGCGCCATTCATGCTTGTGCAAGATTTGCTCGACTTCGGCGCTGTATGTGTGCGCACGCGCACGTTTGGCGAAGAGCACAACCAGCGCGGCCTGAGGGCTGCGCAACGGTACTTCTGCCGGCCGTACGAGCAGCGCATGCGGGACGTGCCGCCACCGGAACTTGCGTTCCAGGTTGGCCTCACTCCTCGCGGGCAGGAAAAGACGAGGCAGCGGTACGAACACTTCGACCATCTGCCGCGTGAACATCGACCGACTGAGCCGCGTCGAAACGGCGCAATGTCAGAGCGTCTCATGTTTCCGGTCGGATCGCGCCCCGCGCAACTCGATTCACGTTTTTTGCCGCTCAATTCGATCCACGCGAATCCCGCGGGCGTGACGCCGTTTGCCGACGATTTGCGCGCATGCGGCGAGTCGCTCATCGAGGTCGGTCTTGAAGTTGTGCGGCTGCTCGAGATTGGGCTCATGCTGCCAGAAGGTCGGCTGCAGCAGCTCTCGCACGCAGGTCCGCACCTGCTTGCGCCCAATGCGACGCATCTCGACGAAGGCGTTGACATCGGCGACGTGGCCAACGAGGTACACTACGATCTCAACATGATCACGCTCTTCGGCAAGTCAAACGCGCCGGGGCTCTATGTCTGGATTGACCAGAAGTATCGGTGCTCGCTTTCCATTCCGGACGGGTGCGTACTCGTGCAGGCAGGCAAGCAACTGACGTGGATGACCGGCGGCTACATCAACTACGGACTCCATGAGGTCGTGGCAACGCAGCAGATGTTTGACGTGTTGACGCACAAGACTCCGGTCGGCATGCCGCGCGTACGCACGTCGCTCCCGCTCTTTTTTCACGTCAACTCCATGCAGCTGCTTGAGCCGCTCGATCACCTCGTGAACATGCCACAGGCGAATGAGTACCCGCGGATGCTCGCTGGCGATTACCTCTTCGATGAGTTGCGCGCTATCAACTTGGCTACGGTCTAGCCGCGCGATTGAGAACTCGGTCATCGCACAGCCCCTTCTGCCTCGCAAACAGGAAGGGACTGTGCGCTTTTTTTAACGCATGCTATACTTTGCCCACTATTATTCATTGGAGTTTTAAAAAGCCGCGCGACAGGCACGGTTTTTTAATTCGGGCGTCATTATTGCCTTTTTGTCAATAACCTGCTAAACTTCGGCAATCTCAAATCCGTCTGCAAATCGCATACTCGTATGGACATTCGCAACATCGCAATCATCGCTCACGTTGACCACGGCAAAACCACACTGGTGGATTCTTTGTTGAAACTCACCAAAACCAAGATCGGTCACGATCGGCCCGATGAACGGGTGATGGATAGCAATGACCTCGAGCGCGAGCGCGGCATTACGATTTTTTCCAAAAATGCGAGCGTCCATTACGGCGACACCAAAATTAACATTATCGACACACCGGGTCACGCGGATTTTGGTGGCGAAGTGGAGCGTGTGCTCAAAATGGCGGACGGTGCGCTGCTGCTCGTTGATGCAAAAGAAGGGCCAATGCCGCAAACAAAATTTGTGTTAAAAAAGGCGCTGCAGTTGGGGCTGCGCGTCATTGTGGTTATCAATAAGATCGATAAAAAAGATGCGCGATGCGAATACGTTCTGAACACCACGTTTGATCTGTTCGGCGACCTTGGCGCCACAGACCGCCAGTTGGATTTTCCGGTCATTTACGCGAGTGCCATTTCCGGCAAGGCTGGCTACGAAGACAATCTTGCAGCAATGACAGACATCACGCCAATATTTGAAACCGTCATTAAAGAAATCCCAGCGCCGCAGGGCAATCCAGATGCGCCGCTCCAAATGCTGGTTGTGTCGTTGCAAATGGATAATTACAAAGGCAAGCTTGGCATTGGCCGCATTTTTAACGGTCGCGTTAAAAAAGGTGACACCATCATGCACATTAGTCGCGATGGGGTGCAGACAAAACAAAAAGTGACAGCACTGCTCGCGTTCGAGGGGCTTGAAAAAACTGAAATTGAAAATGCGCAGGCTGGCGACATCATCTTGCTTGCTGGCGTGTCCGATGTTTCGATCGGCGACACGATTGCAGATGCGACGACACCGGTTGCGCTGGACATGCTTGAGATCGAACAGCCAACGGTTAAAATGACGTTTCGGGTGAATGATTCGCCATTCAACGGCAAAGAAAAGGGGACGAAAAATACATCGCGCTTGCTGCGTGAGCGACTTGATTTTGAACTTGAAACTGACGTTGCACTGCGCGTCGTACCCGGCGACAGTGCGGACAATTTTATTGTATCAGGCCGCGGCGAATTGCACCTCGCTATTTTGATTGAAAAAATGCGTCGCGAGGGGTATGAGTTGCAGGTGACACGACCGCAGGTGGTGACACACCAAGAAAACGGTGTCGAGATGGAACCAGCCGAAGATGTGTTTGTTGAAGTACCTGAAAATTATGCAGGCACGGTCATTGAAAAGTTGGGCAAGCGTCGCGGTGAGATGAAAGATTATCACGTCCATGAGGGTCATGCGAACATTCATTTTTTAATTCCGACGCGCGGTTTGATTGGGTATCGTAATGAATTCATGACTGACACAAAGGGCACGGGCGTTTTAAACGCGCTGTTTCACGGATTTGTTGCGTGGGTTGATAATTTGTCAACAAGCAATCACGGCTCGCTCATTGCGTTTGAAACTGGTGTGACGACTGCATACTCGCTCGAGTCAGCTGAGGCGCGCGGTAATTTATTTGTCGGACCTGCGGTGGATGTGTATGAAGGTCAGATTGTGGGGCAGAATGCAAAAGATGATGATTTGGAAGTAAATGTGTGTAAGGAAAAACGCCTTTCCAACATGCGCACGTCTGGCGCAGACATGGCGACGAAGTTGGAGCCGCATCGCACCTTGACCCTTGAAGAAATGATTGAATATATCGGCGACGACGAATGGGTGGAAATCACACCCGGCGCGCTGCGCATGCGCAAACAATTTTTAAATGCAACTGATCGAAAGCGCAATTCGCGTTGACACTTTTCCCGCGACGCGCTAGGATTTCACCAACTCAACCGTGGGGTCAACCATGCACGACGGGAATCAAATCCTGAAGGCGACGGCTGCCCAATCGGGGGAGCCGCTCGATTGGATAAATCGCAGTTACACAGATCGGATGCTCTCACTGCTCGCCATTCTTTCCTTGCGGATTGGAACGCAATCATTCGGTGTGATCGACCTCTTGTATCGGTGTCATCGGTTTGGCGGCCGCGTGGAGGATTCGTTCGAGGTCGGCACTTATGACGAAATCGATTCTGAAGAGCTTGAAACAGAATCGATACAAGCTTCTCGGGAGTTGCTTGTCGAACGGGAGCTGGATGTCAGCAACGTGGAGTATGCGCGAGAGCAGCTGCGGTGTCAGGCGTTCCTTGAACTTGCCGTCAGAAACGGTCACGTCGAGGAAGGGGTGAACGGCTCATTTCACGTACTCGTGAATGACGATGCACTGTTTGCTGACTACCGAAAAGACAAGTGGACGGATTTTCGTATGCTGTTTTGGGAGGTGGTCCAGCTGCTCGGTGTCAAAGCATTCGAAGGGTTTACGCTACTTGATGTGTGTGGCGGAATGGGGTATCCGTTCCGCCTAGAGACAGCGGCGTTTAGCCCGGCATTCAATCGCTTTGCGGAGTGGGCCAAGTCACGCGATCTGTTGGAACAGGTGAATGCAGGTGCGATACGTTCGAGGTCGTTTAGCGGACGCGGCATTCATGGTCTACGTGTGTACCGCTTCAAACTGACTGTTCTTGAAAAGCTCGGTCTGTTGTCATCGGCACATACTCGAACAGCGGTGATCAAGAAGCGTGCTCGTCATGTGTCACAAACCATTGATCCAACAGCTGATCTTGCACAGGCGCTCCGGCACATCGCAGACTTTCTCGGTGATCGACTGGCGTTTGGATTCACGGCTGATGACATTGTCGGCCCCGATCGGCCGTTTCTGAATCAGCAAGACGCACGCTCATTTATCGCCGTTGCATCCGTGAGCGGATATTTACGGCAGGTGAACGGGTGCTGGTACTTCAGACCAGCTCTGGTGGAAAAGTATGCACCAAAGCCGGTCGTGAAACAGATCGTGGTGCCTCCTCAAATTCGTGTCGAAGACGACAGTGACATCGATGTTGATCTGGACTGGATCAATGATGATGAGACGAGGATTTCAGAGCTGAAGGAGCGCGTCGACGAACTTGAAAGCAAGCTGGCGAAACTGCATCGCGCCGCACAGGCGTTTGCTGCGCTGGGAAAAGCGCTGAAGCAACTGCGCAGTCGTTCGCGCTGAACCGGTCCACATATCCGCACGCGGAATGTGGGCCATTTTTTTATCGAACCACAACTTCGCGCCGTCCATTTTCAAACAAAAAATCAATCCACTGCACATCCCGCCCCACCAACAATTCACCAATATTTTCCGCCCACTCAATCACAATCACGGCGCGGGAGTCATTCACAAAATCGTCAAATCCAATCGCGCGCAACTCGGCGGCAGATTCGAGGCGATACGCGTCGATGTGGATAAGTTTTTCAACACCATTTATGGCGTTCGGCAGGTTGTATGGTTGGAGGAGTGTGTAGGTCGGCGACACAACGGTCTCTGACACCCCAAGTGCAGCGGCAAACGCCTTGACAAACGTCGTTTTCCCCGCACCAACCGGCCCACTCAGCGCCAAAATTTGTCCAGCTCGAATCTGGCAGGCAATTATTTCAGCCAATTTTATTGTATCGTCAATTGAGTGAAGCACTGTCGTTGATTGCATAGTAATTTCAGGGAATGACACCGCGGTTGGTTAACGGTGTGGGATCGAAGGTATGTTTCCCGACGCGCGTTGCTGACCTCTCGCGCGAGAGGGGAACATACCTTCGATCCTCATCAGAAAGGCGCATGGTATCATTCCCGAATTCTATCATGCAATCCACACTTGTGCTATAATTCTTTCGTCATATGTGGACATTGCTCATCCTCAAATTGCTCGCATCCATTTTTCTCATGTTCGCATCCACGATGATCATCGACTGGATTTTTAGCGGCTCGGCATGGGCGCGTAAATACTACGCACACGCACCAAACATTTGGCGGCCACTTGAATCCGGTGATCCAAGCGCGACTGAGCGTCGCATCATCCGCACGTCGCTGCTCGTCACTCTTGGATTCTGCATTGCGTTTGCGCTGTACTATTTTGTCATGCGACCCGGCCTCATGTTCGCGCACCCACTCAGTCGTGGGCTTGCAACGGCGATCTCGCTCTGGCTGATCGTACCACTCCCGCTCATCATCACCCAGCATCTCTACGTTAAATATCATCGCGCCACGACCTTGCTGCAACTCACGAGTTGGTTGGCAAAATTAACGGGCGCGAGCCTCATTATGACCCATCTTTTTTAACACCATGACACAGCTCCTTCATCAAAATATTTTGACACTGTTCGGGTTTACCGCAACAACGAGTCAACAAACGAAAAACGAACTCATGTCGCGACTCATCGAGTTGGTGGAAAAGCGTGTGCTCGTGAAAATTTTGGATCGGATGACTGCGGTGCAGCAGGAAGAATTTTTGCGCATACTCGAAATCGGAACTGATGAAGAGAAAACGGTTTTTTTGCAGTCGCATGTGCCTGATGTCGCTCGGTTGATTGATTCAGAAGTCGTACACTTGAAACAACAGGCACATAATTTTGGCAAGCGATTTTCGCAAGCCGCCGCATAACGCCCTATGCCAGATCCACAGATGCCACCAAACACAGAGCTCGGTAGTGCGAGTGAGTTAGGAGAATCGGAAAAAAGAAAACATCCTGTATATCGTCGTGCAATCGAGCAGCTGCGCAAGCGTGTACTCGAAAATGGAGATTCGGCCGCGGATGTTGCTGATGCTTTGTTGCAAGATGCTGAAAGCGGCGATGAAGCGACACAAGCTGCAGCACTTCAATTCAGCGAGGATGTCGCGACACATTTTAAGGTTGCAAATGTCAGTGTCACGATTGGAAAAAAGCAGAGTAAAGATTTGAAACAGTTGACCGCTGATGGCGAAGACGAGTTGCCAGCAAAAGCACGAGCTTTGAAATCAAACAGTGCAATTGGGGACGATTTTGGTGCTGTGTTACGCGGCGACGCAAAGCCTGATTTGGTTTTGAACGCCGTTGCTGAGCGACGCGCAATGCGTCAGTGCGCGGAACGGGTGACTGACCCCGCGATTCAAATTGAAATTAATGACGCGCTCGATCAACTGGACATTGAACCAGTAGTCGCGGAGGTGCGAGCAGAAGTGCCGGCCCCTGCTGTTCCAGCCGAAGAACCAGCACCTGCGGAATCTTCAGATCCTGACGCAGCAACGATTGAATCAATTCATCGAACCGACCAATTTAAGGAAGCTTTCAAAACAGTGGTGCGGCAGGTTTTATATGGAAAAGACATATCACTTTCAGATGCGCTCGAGGCAGTGAGTTCAGGTAAAAGTAAATTTGATCCCGACTTACCGCGCCAGATTGCACGCGTCATTGGGCATGATTTAAAAAAAATTGGCTTCAACAAACTGGTCGAGGAAGCGCGAGCGCACGGAGCTGATAAATTAGAGCGCTGGAAAACAAAAACAGTTGAGGCGAACAAAGCTCAAATTCAAAGTGTGGCTGATCAGGTTGGTGGTACTGATACACTGTTGGCTTGGATTACGGGGAAAAAAAAGGCATCGCCAAAGCAGCTGGCAAGTTCGCTTGGCATCAGCATCGCTGTTCGTGGACTGATTGCTCACTACCGCACAAAGGGAGACGCCGGAAATGCAGATTTGTTGCACAGTTTGGTGCGTGATCAGTTGTCGGGCGAAGAGGAAGTTCAGATAGCAACCCAGAGGCCTACGCAAAGTGCCAGAGCGTCGACAGTGGTTCAATCACCTGCAGCAATAGATCTGCCTTCACTCGAATTAGCAAAGAATTTCACGATATCAGAAATCGAAGCCTCGCCCGAATACCATGAATTATTACGCCGTGTGTTTTCGACTGTTTTTGCTGAAACTGAATCAAGATCAGACAGGGCACAAGAATTTGCGACTCAACTTGAGACCGAAGGAAGAATTGAACTCGCAAATCCGAAAAATAAACGTCGTCAAATAAGAAATGCAGCAGCCGCACATCTGGCGAAAAAATTGCGTGACGGTGACGAAGCGCTTGACCAGACAGCGAATGATGCGTTTTTGTTTGAAGCAGATGCACGAGCTGAGGAATTAGTAGGAATTTCAGAAAAAAATTTGGGCGAATTCAAGCTGCGCTTGAAACGAGAATACCGGACAGATTACAACAACATTGATGAACCAGTGACATGGAACATGATGCAAAAACTACATCGAGAAGTTGTGGTTAGAATTTTCAGCACGTTGCGTGCGTTAGGAGAAGCAGGAAGACGTCGATTGCGTGCAGCGCAGGACGCTGTTGGCGTTACCGACGAACCCGATGCAAATGCGAATGTATCACCAAACATCGAAGCCGCGCCAGTAAGCGCAGCAGCTATCGCAGAATTTCTAGAGGCCACAAAACAGAAACCGTTGGTCGGCAAACCCAGCGACGGGACTACGGTGGTGATTGAGCGGATTGATGCGCCGCCAGATCCTGTGGGAGATGCGATTCGAAGGGCAGACGCAGACAAATTGCGCGAGGCGAGAGATGAACAGCGCAGGCAGCGCGAGGCGACACTTCAGGCTCAACGAGATACTGAAAAGTCATCCACAAAGTCTGCAGAAGCTCGTAAACTCGAACAGCTATTACCACCAATTCGTGCAACTGCACGCGACATTCCGCGCGTGGGAGGCATGATGACGCTCGATGTATTTCTTGACAGTAGCGGCGCGCCGCATGCAGCAGACCGCACACTATTTAAAATAGTCACCGAATCGCGCAGTGGCGTCGTTGCTTCTGTCAGTATGCAAGAGGCGAGCAAGCGGTTTGTGTTTGATTTTGGTGACCAACAACCGCGGCTGCTTCCCAATATTGCATCAAAAAAGCCATATCCCTTGCTGGTGAGTGTCACGGATCGATCTACGGATCCAACAGATCCGTCAATTGAGCGTGTACGCGTCGAATTTCCACAGTCCGAGCAATTTGTGCCAAAAGATTTGATTCGACCGATTGAGTATGACCCGGAAACGCAGACGTATATTTTGCCAGATCAGGGGCGTGTGAAATTCAGTAAACTTGATGCTCAGTCACCAGGGCTCATTGATCTGCCGTCTGGTTTTTTGGTTGCCTCTGTTGAAGGTGACGCACCAAACTATCCATTTCTTGAGGTGCGATCAATTAACAAAAAGGTGCAGGCTCCATTGCCTAATTGTGAGTATATCGGACGCGTGCTGTCTGCGGATGAAGTGCGGTATCGGCGTAGTTTGGAAACAGCTTTGCAAAAATATCATCAAGATGTCACGTTCGCGACGTGGAAACCGTCCGGTGAAACCGATGACGATCTATACGCAGTGCCGCAGCCTGCGCTGCAAGCGCACCGACTTAACTATCCGTGGGCAATACGAGAAAAAATGATTGCTGAAATTCGTGAAGGATCAAAAAACACACCACTAGAAGTCGTCGTCAGTTCAGCGGCCCGCACGATTCGTGTGCAAGGTTTTGACCAATTGCGTCCACTGCTGCAAGATTTGAAGAATAAGAATGCGCAGTCAGATACACAGACACTTGTCGCTGAATTAACGAAGCTGCTTGCAAGTGCAACACAGACACTTGAAGCATTTGAACAGCAAGGCAAGGATCCCAAAAAAGCTGCGCTGGTCGCACGTCCGGATTTTTGGAAAAAATACGAGACGTTCTTTGAGCGGATTCAAGAACCAAACGTGCGCGATTTATTCGGATTTGACATTCGAAAAAAGTTTTTCCCGTCTGATCTTGATGGTGAAAGTGCGATAAAAATGTTTGAGCTCGCTGGGATTGAAACGCGCGTTTTTGTGTTCACGCCTGATGCGGGACGCAAAAAAAATAATGCGCCGGCGGTGTATCGACCGCATGCCGTGCATCTCGACATCACACACGGCGCCGGTAAGCTGTATTATGAGCGCCAGCTGGAAATAGTGAATGGGACGCCTGATGACATTGGGTGGGTTCCGACCGTTGTGTTTTTGGACGAGGATGAAAAACGAATTTTCAGTTCAACTGAAGCGACGCGTCAACATCTGGTTGAGATGGGGTTGCTTGATACGTCGCACCGTCGAATGGAGTCTACACTCGCACAGTTGGTGAGCGAGATTGACGGTTTTGTTGGTTTGTTTGAAGACAAAGAAATAGTGGCTGCGTTGGTTGCAAACATGGATCGCAACATCTATGGTCTGCAAAAACGATTTGTGGATGAGGGGCGATTTGAAACAATTTTTGCCTGTCTCCGAGAAGCGTTTCAGGACATTCATAGTCGAGTGGTTCGTGATCGGCCTGAATTAGTACGACCTGATCAAGAGCGAACGCTGCGTAACATCATCTTGAAGCGTTTAGTTCGATATGATCTACGTCAACTCATCAAAAAGATTGAACCAGAACTGGCGGCAGAAAGTCAGAGAATTTTTGATGAACAAGCTGACATGCTGAATGACAAGGTGGATCGGTTGCATGAACTGGAGCGCGCCGGCTTTGTGGGGCAGACTCGGTTTGGTAAAACAGTTTTTGACCCGGCAAGTGCCCTGCGTCCAGTGAATGGTTTATTTGCGTTCGGACGTGGGTATGATTGCTATATTGGGTACACGCGGGCGCACGGCAGTGCAGTGATCAACGTGGCACCATTTGCATCAGCGCGAATCGGCGAGAGCGATTTTGTTGATGCTGAAGGCAAGCCGATTGGGAATATTATTAAGGGTGGACGCTACTTGGTTACCAACGCGTCAACAAATAAATTTAGGAATTTTGAGCATGTCGTGATGGGGTCTCTGGGCACGGATGCAACTGTTGAACAAGCGCCATCTGGCGTGCAGCAGTATATGGCAGCAGAGTCAGGACAAAAAAAGGAGATTGATGCCTTCGTTGATTCGGTGCATCCGGGATTGCGAACTGGCGCACGGGCGCAACAGGTTGCGACACAACCACCAACACCGTTTGTGGAGCCAGTGCGGGCGCAAGAGCCAACTGCTGTTACATTGAGCGAGCGTCGTGAAGCAGCTGTTCCACACCCGCCTGATGTCGCACGATTGCAGGCCGCCGCGATTGCTGACAAGCCACCCGAAAGCAGCAGACGCCCCCAAAATCTGGAACAGCTCATGCACACAGCGCTTCGCATAGCGACGCCAGAAACACTCTATGCGGAGCTCGCGCATTCAATCATTGATTTGTCTCGTGGTCGCGCTAGCATCACCGCTGCACGCGCCGGTCTAACAGAAAGCGAAAAAAAATTGGTATGGGAGCCGACGATTCGACAGTGGTGGAATGGGTTGAGCGACGCAGAGCACGGCAAATTCATCGCTGCTGCAAAGAGATTTGAAACGCCAGATGAAAAAGATGCCGCGCATCGAGCGGCACGTGTTGTTGGGTATCAACGGTTGCTCACGAACATGTGTGCGCGCGATCCAGAACGCGAGTATCAGCTCTATGCAGCCGCAATTGCGAAGCACGAGATCATCTGTCCAGAAGGATTTGGCGCAGCAGCGAGCGCAGATTGGAAAATTTTTGTGGCGCGCGATTGGGTGAATGGATTATCCGTTCAGCAACGCAAACGACTCGAAGACGGAATCGCGGTGCGTAGAAATATTCCGGCTCGGCGAGCTGAATTGCGCGCGCAACAAGTGCAAAAACAGGCAGAGCTCGATAAATATAAAGGGTTTAGCGGTGTTTTTCGTCGTGTGATTGACAATCCGGTGCGCATCAATCGAGCTGGTGCTGAGTATGCACATGAAAAATTGGCGCGTGAGATTTCCGAGATCGGCGTACGCTTGCATGAGCTTGAGGTGATTGAAACAACGGTCCGTGAACTGTCACTGTTCGATGCGCGACTTCACTCAGCCGGAGAGGCGAGTGGTGTGGGAAGTGCGGCGCTTGATGCAGCGGAAAAAGTAACGGTCACTGACAAAAAAGGTGAGATGCCGCGCGCGTTGAACGGTCGAATTCTGGCAGCGTTGAACGGACAGCAGGAGGCAATACCTGCTGTCGTGAATCAGTGGCTACTTGCGGGCGCGTCGGCGCGAGCAGCAAGCGCAGTACAGCGTGGAGGATCGATTGAAACGCCAACACAATTCAGCGGCGACTATTCGCGAGACGATGAGGCGCATCTGTTTGCGTTGCAAACAAAAATAACCACAGAGCTGGCAGAACTTGCTGAGCGGGGAACGCCCTTGAAACAGGGGATTGAAAAAGAACCACTCAAATCATTGCTGAGATCGTATCGCGATAGTGCGTCAACCTTGCCCGCAGAAACACGCGAGCATCACGCACAATTTCAAGCGCATTTTGAGCAGCTGATTGCAGAAACTGATACGGAGTTACGCCGTCGAGGGGTGAAGCCGAAAACCGCGCGCTTTCTGGTGCCGACAAAAGATCAAAGTTGGATTGCCGCGCTGCTCGCTGAGACTCCGCCACGCGCAGCTGCAGACCAATTGACGCGACCTGACGCTACGGTGTTTTCTCTTGATAAACACGTCACTGATATTCGATTGCGTGAGACGTCAATTGTTGATGGCAAGTTTAATTTGACACGACGATTGATTGACGCGCTTTTGAAATTTGAACCGGCAAAAGATAAGGCGGTGGCTATGCGCGAGGCGCGAGAGTTTTTACACCACGGTTGGGTGTTCGAACGCGGGGATAGACAGCAAAAAACATTCTACAAAGACGGAAATGAGGCGGTGCTCCTGCATGTCGGCGATGCGTATACGGTCGTGCAAGACGTCGAGGCGCCGTTTGGAATACACATTGAAATTGATCGCGCGCCGGCGTCAGAGCGGCAAGGAATTGTTGACAGCGATGCTGATGGTACACAGCTCTACTATGACAAGCAGCGAGATGGCACGGTTCATGTGTGGGCGCAGGGCGCGCGTGATGAAATTAAATATCGCGGCTATTTTGAAGGCAGAAAATTTGTTGAACGTTCGGAGAAAATGTTTGACTATCGATCAGCAGATGGAAAGCAAAAACAGGTTGGCGAATTTGACAGCAACGTGTTTTTCGCCGCAGACGGCACGGTATTCAGCAAACAGAAGCGCGGTGGCGGGGTGATGACAAAATTGGGACAACTCACAAAACCATTTGAGCGTACCGTGACCGTACAGCAACGCGGCGGCAGCTCGGTTAAAATCGATCTCGCTGACACAAAACGAAAATTATTTGTGACACCAAAAAACAAGGTTGTCGAATTTCACGCTTCGGTCAACGAAATGCGTGAGTTAGGCGAAATCCAACGTTAAGCGCAACGTATTCCACATCACTGCCGCGATTGTGACCGGTCCCACACCGCCGGGTGTTGGGGTGATCCAGCCGGCGTGCGCCACCGCGCCCTCAAAGGCAACGTCCCCGATAACAGAACCGTTATCCATTCGGTTAATGCCAATGTCAATGACAATGGCACCAGCTTTAATCATATCGCCGGTAATTAAATATGGCGATCCAACAGCGACCACCAGAACATCAGCATTTTTTATCGCATCGCGATCAATGTCCGGTGGTCGAGTCCAGCTCACCTGTGCACCATATTTGCTCAGCATGTAGGTGAGTGGCTGCAAAAAAACATCTGACTTGCCGATGATGACGGCATTTTTTTCTTTCAGTGGCACGCTGGTTTTTGCCATCAGCCATTCAACGGCCTGCACAAGCACTGGCGTGTGTGCGGCGCGCCCACTCGTATATGCAGTGATATTTTCAGGATGAAATCCATCAACATCTTTGCGTGGGTCAATCGCGCTGATCACTGTCTGCGAATCAATCGTTTGTGGCAGCGGCAGTTGCACCAAAATTGCATTGACGTCTACGCGCGCGTTCAGCGTCTGGATGTGTGCAATCAGTTCGTCGGTCGATGCCGTAGCAAGATGAAGAAGCTCGACACGAATTCCAACAGACTCAGCAACACGCATTTTTTGTTTTACATAAATTTCACTCGCTGGATCAGTGCCAACCTGCACAACCGCAAGTAGCGGCTGTAACTGATGATCAGAAATTGTCTTTGTAACCAGCGCGAGAATTTCATCTGCGACTTCTTTGCCTGACAAAATCATATGGGCTGGTTGAGTTCAGGGTAGGGCGGGAACGCGTGCGACAGTTCCGTGACGGTGCGACGAATATCCGCGAGTTTTGTATCATCCGTATGGTGCATCAACGCAGTATGCATGAATTCTGCGATGGCACGCACCTCAGGCTCCTTCATGCCGCGGCTCGTTAACGCTGGTGTTCCGATTCGAATTCCGGATGGATCAAATGGCTTGCGCGGATCGTGCGGAATGGTATTTTTGTTCACCGTGATCCCGGCTTTGCCGAGCGCAACTTCTGCTTCGCCACCGCTGAGCCCGTGTTTGGTTACATCCATCAGCATCAAATGATTTTCAGTGCCGCCCGTCACGATCGTGTGTCCCTGCTCAATCAGCGCGGCGCATAGGGTGCGCGCGTTAACCACAACCTGATGCGCGTATGTTTTAAATTCAGGCGTCGCTGCTTCTTTTAGCGCAACGGCAATTGCCGCAGTTTGGTGATTGTGCGGTCCACCTTGCAATCCGGGGAATACGGCACGATCAATGAGTGTCGGAATATTCTCACGCGTTTTTTCAACAGCCTTGAGTGGTGTCGATGGATTGCCGTTGCACAAGATTAATGCGCCGCGCGGACCGCGCAATGTTTTGTGCGTTGTCGTCGTGATGACGTCAGCGTGGCCAACCGGAGACGGGTGCTCGTCGCCAACAATAAGACCGGCAATGTGCGATATGTCAGCAAGCAAAAATGCATCAACCGAATGCGCGATCGATGCGAGGCGTGCGAAATCAAATTTACGCGAATATGCCGTTGCGCCGCACACGATCATTCGTGGGCGATGTTCCTCGGCGAGTTGTTGCAGTCCATCATAATCAATAAAACCCTCGGGCGTCGTGGTGTAGTTGAGGTGTTTGTAGTAAATTCCGGAAAAATTGACGCCCAGTCCGTGTGTCAAGTGACCGCCATGAAACAATGATAATCCGAGAACGGTGTCGCCCGGGTTACACAGCGCCAGATATACCGCTTGATTTGCCGGCGAACCGGAATAGGGTTGCACATTGGCGTGCGTGACTCCAAACAATGAGCGTGCACGTGCACGGGCGAGCTCCTCAATCTGATCAATATATTCGTTGCCACCATAATACCGTCTCCCCGGATATCCTTCAGAATATTTATCCGTTAAAATCGAGCCAAGGGCATCAAGCACTGCGGGTGATGTCACGTTTTCAGACGGAATCATGTCAATGCCATCGCGGCGACGTTGCAATTCGTGCATGATGAGATTGCGAACTTCTGGATCGCCGGCTGCAAGATGGGGATATAACATACGCAGGGGTAAAATTACACGAGTGATTTTACCATGTATGTGCCGCTACGTCGATAACCGATTTTTTCGTAATAGCCGCGAACGCCGACGCCAGAAATCACCGTCATCGTGAGTGCACTTTGATCGCGCGCAATTTTTTCCGCCTCCGCCATCAGGCGTTTGCCCAATCCTTTGTGTTGCTGGTCTTTTTCATTGTCGCCGGTCAGCGGAACCAAAAAACCGTAGGTGTGTAGCTCGCGCAAAAATGCCGTACGCGCCGTTTCGGGGAGCAGCTCATGCAATTTTGAAACCGTGCTGTCGTCAGCATCATCCGGAATATAGAGTCGCGCAAACGCAAACACCGCGTTGCGTTCGGGATCCTCGATGCTCAAAAAATATTCCGTTCCTTGTGAGGCTCGATACGGCTCGATGAAGAGTTGCACTTCAGAAATTTTTTTAAACAACGACGGGTCGTGCTGCGCGGCATGGCCAATTTCGCGACAACGCAAACAAACACATGAAAGTCCCCGTTCGCGCATCACGCGCTGAATTGTTTCGCGTAAATTGGTCACCATGTTGCCCGCAATAATTTCATCGCCCGGAATGTCACGGATCAGTCGTGAAATTCTGCAGTATCGCGGAATGAGTTCCGATTTAACGCGCACAAGCATCTCGAGCAAATCCTTCGTGGGGTACGGCGTATATCTTCCGTCTGCAAACCACGCGGCAATTTCTGCAGTTTGCGTCACTACACACGGATAAATTTTAATCATGTCTGGCCGCAGCGCTTCATCTGCGAATAATTCACAATACATCTGAAAATCTTTTTCTGGCGTTGATCCAGGCTGTTGCGGCATGGTGTGTACATCAACTTTAAATCCGGCGTGGCGCAGCAGCCGCATCGCTTCCTTAGTTTGTTCGATCGTGTGACCACGTTTGGTCAGCTCCAAAATTTCATTGTCCGTGTGTTGCAACCCCAACTCAATGCGCGTGCATCCAAGGGTACGCAATTCCCACAGCGTGTGCGGACGAATCCAATCCGGTCGCGTTTCAAGAGTCATCCCAATGATGCGGTGTGCCGCTGATTCATTTGTTGTTTGTGCAGTCGAAAGCCGTGTTACTTCCTCGCGCGTGAAGTCAGCAATTTTTTCGTGCGTGCGCATATCTGGCAGATCAACAAATTGAAACGTCCCTGATTCGTGATCTTTTAATATGGCGTGGCTTTCGCTGACGCGCTCGGTTTGAAAATCATTGCACGCATCGAAACAGCGGCGAATAAACCATGCTTGATAATCCCATCGATACGCAGACCAGGTGCCGCCCTTCACGATGAGTTCGATTTTGTCCGTTGGATGGCCGTTTGCGTGCAAGGTGGTGAGGCGTGAAATGATTTGCGTGTATGGATCAAACTGATTGGCGAGTGCTCGCTGCGCCGCCGGTTCAGTTTCAATGTAGCTCTTTGGCATGCGCACTTCGGTCGGACAATAGGTGCACTGCCCGGGACACGGGTATGGTTTTGTTAAAACTGTTATAATGGCAACGCCGCTTTGGGAGCGGACGTCACGCTTGCGAAGGATCGTATTCAAAGTTGGGTTCGGTTGAATGTCGCCCGAATCAATCAGTGCGATATAGGCGACGCGAAGTTCGGCTGTGGTGGGGAGCGGCGTATGATGCGCGGCGCTGTGCGCGCGCAACAAACTGCCCAGCTCATCCTTCGATGAAACACCACTGCTGATCGCCGCGCGAATAATTGTATCTAAATTTTTTTGTTCCATATGAATGAACGTGTTGCTGCAGAGCTGCTTGCGCGGACGCTGAAGCAGTATAACCAGATTGCATCGGAATTTGACAGCACACGCAGCCAGTCAGAGGATTGTACCGCACTCACACAGTATGTCAAGCCAGATGATTTGGTGCTTGACGTCGGTTGTGGTAACGGAAGACTGACAGAGGTGCTGCGCGATCGCGCGGTGCACTTGATTGGTGCTGATGGCTCGACAGAGTTGATTGCGGCATGCCGCGCACGATACGCGGCTGATATTGAAAATGGGTGGGTTGGATTCACCGTGGCAAATGCGCTCGAGCTTCCATTTGACCGTAAACAATTTGACACGATTTTTATGCTCGCCGTGCTGCATCACATTCCGAGTCATGCGCTGCGCGTTCAGTTGTTTACTGACCTGCATGCCATTACCAAAAAGGGCGGCGTGTGTGTTGGCACAACATGGAATTTGCGCGGATCGGCTTTTCGCAAACGATATGCGCTTGATCAGCAATTGGTGGAGCCCTTGCATGGCTGGGATGTCGGTGACGTTGAAATTCCGTGGAAAGCAAGTGGGGAAGCAGTGATGCGGTATTGCCATGCGTTCACGGTCGATGAACTGCGCGCAATTTTTGCAGAAACTCACTGGACAGTTGTTGATCTGTATCCAGTGACACGCGATTTTGTTGAGACTGATGCTGATTCAGGTCACAATTTTTTTTGGGTATTAACGGCGTAATTTTTTATGGCACCAATGCGCGCGATTCACGCGCTCAAAAAATTTTGGCAGCGATTAGGTCCGGGGTTCATTACCGGTTCTTCTGACGACGATCCATCGGGTGTCGCCACGTATGCCGCGAGCGGAGCCGCGTTTGGATTTGGTTTGTTATGGATGTCGTGGGTGACCATTCCGCTCATGATCGCCGTGCAAGAAATGTCTGCGCGCGTTGGGTTGGTGACGGGTCGTGGTCTTATCGCCTCAGTTAAAAATAAAATTCCTGTGCCGCTCGTTCATCTATCAGTGCTTCTGCTTTTTTTCGCCAACAGCATTAATATTGGCGCGGATATTGGAGCAATGGCAGATGCAATCACGATGCTTGATGGACGATTGCGATTTGGTGCTGTTGCAATCGCACTGACGATTTGTTGTGCGCTGTTGCAAGTTTTTGTGCGTTATAAATTTTATGTGAGGTATTTGAAATGGCTCACCCTGAGTTTACTTTCGTATATCGCTGTTTCATTTTATATTGAATTACCGGTGCGCGAAATTTTGTTTGAGACTTTTTTGCCCGCGATCACGTTTAATCGCGACACGATGCTGATGATCACGGCAATTTTAGGAACAACTATCTCACCATATCTACTTTTTTGGCAGGCGTCTGAGGAAGTTGAGGAAGAGGTTGCGCTCGGGCGGCAAACAGTTGCGCAGCGGCGCGGGGTCACGAAACACGAAATGGCAGACATGCGATTTGACGTGAGTTTTGGAATGATTTTTTCAAATGTCGTGATGTTTTTTATCATTATGACCACGGCAGCAACACTGTTTGGATCTGGGGTGGTAATTAATACTGCTGCGGACGCGGCTCGCGCACTGCAGCCGCTCGCGGGTGAGTATGCCGGAGTCTTGTTTGCACTTGGCATTATTGGCGTTGGTCTGCTTGCGGTGCCTATTCTTGCTGGTTCCGCCTCCTACGCTGTGTGTGAATTATTTGGATGGAAATCTGGTTTGTATCGCGGTTGGCGCAGCGCACCAGAATTTTATGCGGTGATTGCCATCGGCACGCTGCTGGGCTTGTGTGTGAATTTTTTTGGTGTATCACCGATGAAGGCGTTGCTGTGGACTGCGGTGCTCAATGGCTGCGTCGCGCCGTTCACGATCATGCTCCTCTTGATTGCGGGCAATGATAAAAAAATAATGGGGATACAGGTGAATAGCGCTATTTCAAATATTGGTGGCGTGTTGGCCTGCGTACTGTTGGTTGGTTCGATATTGTTATATGCACTTTTGTAGTCGCATGTGGATAAATAACTTTTCAAAATCTGTTTGTTTTGTTATTATCAAAATCTAACCATTATCGATACTACTATGGTGGTCATACAAAATGACGATCTCGAAGATAAATTGGACGATGAACTCGGCGAATTTAAGGACGATGATAAGCTTGAGGGTTTTGATATTTCAGGTGACGACGCAGAAGGCTTGGCCGGCGAATCCGACAAAGACAGCGTGGGTTCTGGCGACGACAGCGAATAACGGATAGTTGAATTTCGACGGGTTCTGTGCTATAACAGAACCCATATGATTTCGTGGAAGGATTTTCCGCGCCCGATCATTGCACTGTCCCCAATGGCGGATATGACTGATTCGCCATTTTGTCGTATCGCAAAACAGTGGGGGTGGCCGGTCGTGTTTCGGGAAATGGTTTCAAGTGAGGCATTGGTGCGGGAATCAGCGAAGACATTACATATGGCGGCGTTCCATGAGGAAGAGCGGCCACTCATCCAACAAATTTTTGGTAAGGATCCGTTGACCATGGCGCGCGCTGCTGAAATTATTGAAAAAAATTTTGCGCCAGATGGCATTGACATTAACATGGGCTGTCCAGTGTACAAACTCGTGTCAGATTTTAATGGCGCCTGTTTGATGAAAGATCCGGAGCGCGCATGCGCGATTGTGCGCGAAATGAAACGCGCAGTTGCGGCGCCGATTTCGGTGAAAATTCGATTGGGGTGGACAGAGAAGACTGACTGCCTTGACTTTATTAAACGTTTGGAAGATGCTGGTGCTGAATTGGTGACCATTCATGGTCGCACCCGCGCAGCGGGTTATAGTGGCGTTGCTGATTGGGAAATGATTGGACGAGCGCGACGCGAAGTTTCGATTCCCGTGTTATGCAATGGCGATATTCACACACCTGAAGCTGTGTTCGATGCGTTACGCGTCTCCGGATGCGATGGTGTCTTGATTGCGCGCGGAGCGCTCGGCTGCCCGTGGTTCTATCGCTGGTTTCAGGAAATTGCGGAGACAGGCGCGCGCCAAACAGAAATCACGATTGAACAGCGCGTGCGATTTGTGATGGAGCACCTGCAACTGCATTGTGCCGAATATGGCGAGCACGGCGTTGTTACGTTTCGAAAACATCTGTCATATTATTTCAAGGGCATTGAGGGGATGAAGCCGTGGCGCGAACAGCTGATGAAGGTGACGCAGCGAAGTGAATTGGAGAAAATTTTGTGCGCGATGGTTGGCGAGAAGGAAAAAATTTTGGCGTAGCGGTGTTATCGCTGATAGAGATAAATTCCGAATCGGTGTTCTGGTTTATCGATTTGTCGTGCATGCCATGCATGCATCGGGAAAACGTAACAGAGTACGCGCGCGCCGGGCTTGAGTTCATGCTCTAATTTCGCGCGTAGCTTTTCCATGATGCGCGGCGTGAGAAAAACAATGATGAGATCAGCGTCGACGAGCGAGACATTCCACAAATTTTTATAGGATATTTTCGGTTTATTATTGCGCACAAACAAGAGTCGGGCTTGTGCGATGAGATAGGGGATGAGTGATATTTCACAGCCCGCAGCGTGAGCCCCCCGCTTTGCGGCAGCAAAGAGAATACGGCCATCACCGCACCCGATTTCAAAGATTTTTTGTTTTGGTTTGATGCGAGCCAGTGCAATAATACGCTGAACATCGTCGGCGCGGCACGGAACCCATGGCGCGGCGCTGTGGGCAGCGTAGGCGTAGGAGAGGAGGAGAAGAAAAATGATGGAGAAAATTAGAAATTCCATCTCTACATTTTAGCATACACTTTACATTGAGTCTGGATTCGATCCGGGGCAGTCGGAATTGCCGACCGGCAATTCCTTTATGCCCTTCGAATCCAGATTCCTGTAAACAAATTAAAATTCCCATCACGATGGATGGGAATTTTAATTTGGCTCCGGGACCTGGATTCGAACCAAGATAGCATGCTCCAGAGGCATGAGTCCTACCATTAGACGATCCCGGAACGCGGCAAGACTATAACAAATTTAAATCATTTACGCAACAACCCGACCACCAAAGGTGTCGAGTGCTGCAGCAACATTTGGATCGTGAGACATGAGGTCAGGATCATATTCGGCAACATAGGTCACCGTCGCGCCGCACAGTTCAGACAGGCGAGCCTCGATGCGAGTTTTGAGCTTCAAGTCAATCAACCGCTCGCGATGCATGGGAAATCGAACGGACAAAACAATCTGATTGTCGCGTACGTCAGTAATTGCAGTGGCAGCGAGCACAATACCGAGCGACGGCTGTTCGGTAACGATTGCCTGAACTGCTTGTGGCCAAAACCGCTCAATGATTTCGCGTGAAATAGTTGTGACCGAATTCGGCTCGACACGCGGCGGTGGTGCGACAGGAGTGGGAGTCTGTTGCTTTGTTTCTGGCGGACGTTGAGCAGGTGCCGCCTCAATCGTCGTCGCAATGACTAAATGCAGTGGCAAAAAAGGCGAAGCGATTGTTTTATAAAGTGATCGTTTTTCCACCAGCTGAGCAATGAGCCGACCGAGCCATGCAGCGGGTAGCGCACGCGTCGCGCCAAGCAGCTGCTGCGTTTCATCATCAGAAAAAATTCCCAAATAGCGCGGCACCACACCGGTGGCGCCGCAGACCATCAGTTCGTGTGCGCGGCGTAACAGCGCATCGTGAAACGCAACGAGATCAGTGCCTGATTCAAACAGCTCTGCCACAAGAGTAAAACAGGCGACCGCATCAGATGCGTGCAGCCGATTAATGAATTCAATTGTTTCGCTGAACGAGCTCGGTGGTAATAGTGCAGCGGCAACCTCATCCGTGATCGTGTCCGCGTGCAGCGCGAGCAGTTGTCCGAGCAATGATTCTGCATCACGCATCGCACCACCTGATACCGCAAGAATTTTTTGCACCACTGAATCCGCAACAGTCACATTTTCTGCTGCTGCAATTGCGCGCAACTTCTCTTGCATCACTGACAGCGCCAGTGGTTGAAAAATAAATCGTTGGCACCGCGAAGCAACGGTTGCCGGAATCTTGTGTAATTCTGTTGTTGCCAAAATATAGATGACATGTGCCGGCGGCTCTTCAAGCGATTTCAGCAGCGCGTTGAAAGAGGACGTCGACAACATGTGCACTTCATCAATAATAAAAATTTTACACCGATCTCGTGTCGGAAGCACACGCGAATTTTCAATAATCTCTTCGCGTACGGTGTCAACGCCTGTGTGCGTTGCGGCATCAAGCTCAATCACATCAATCGAACGTCCGGCAGTGATGTCAGTGCAGCTCGGACACTGTCCACACGGCTCAAACATCCCTGCGGCGCGCGTGTGACAATTCACTGCCTTTGCAAGCACGCGTGCCGTCGTTGTTTTACCCGTGCCGCGGGTGCCGGCAAATAAATACGCATGCGCCGTGCGTCCTGACACCAATTGGTTTTTGAGCGTTGTGATAATTCCGACTTGACCGTGGATGTCAGCAAACTGTTGCGGACGATATTTTCGATACAGGGTGTGGCTCATAGCCGATCAAGTTTACCACGTTCGCCGAGAACCGCAACCCACTCAGAATGTGTTCATGGTTCGTGATCGAATATCTTCTTCAACCAACGCACGATCGCGACCGCACTTCAGTCGTGCGAGTTGTCGAATTGCCTCGGCAAGCTCCTTGTTGCTGCCTTCTGCTTTGATTGTTTTCATGTTAAACGGTTTGCTCGCGGTACCCTTGATCAGTAATTTAACGTATGCGGTGTACGCCTCAATGTTGATGAGATCATAGCTCGTGAATGTTGGTGAAAATTCTTTTTGCAGAAATTCTCCGTCCTCAGCGCCGATGCGAAACGAAATCATCGTGCCGACGTTACCAAAAATTGCGTCGCGCGTTTTTGTGTCATTATTTTGTACGAGCTGACCAACATATTGATGTGCGATGATCAAATTCAATCGATACTTACGCGCTTCAGACAGAATCGTCGCAATCGAATCAGTAATGAAGTTTTGAAATTCATCAATGTAGAGATAAAAATCGGGGCGCTCATTTGAATCCGTGCGAGACAGGGCAGCCATTAAAATCTTACCCACGATAATCATGCCGAGCAAATAGGCGTTCATGTCGCCGAGTTTTCCTTTTGACAACCGCACGAGCAATATTTTTTTCTTGTCCATCACTTCACGAAAATTGAACGCGCTGTGTTGTTGTCCGATGATCGGCCGCATGTAATCATTCGACACAAATTGGTTGAGCTTTGACGTGATGTACGGAACCATGTTTTGCAGCGACGCTTCGCCACCAGCCTTCTGCGCTTCTTTGGTCCAGAAATCATATGCCACTGGATTTTTGCATTTTGACAGTTTATAGCGGCGAAATTCTTCATCAGCCAGCAGCTTTGGAATTTCCATCAATGTCGACCCTGACTCAGGATCATCCATGAGCAGCAACATAGAGTTACGCATGTACTGTTCAAACATCGGGCCACCGGTTGCGCGCAAATCATACAGCTTGTCAAAAATCTTGATCATCTCATTGATCACGAATGTTTTTTGCTCTGGATAGCGCTCATCAAATTCCATGAGATTCAAGCCCTGTGGCCGTGCAATGTCAGCCGGATCAAATAAAATAACGTCGTCCGCGCGCGACGCTGGCACGTGCGCGAGCACGTCATCAACCAAATCACCATGCGGATCGATCACGCAAATACCATCGCCATTTGCAATGTCCTGCGCCGCAAGATTTTCAAGAAACACGGATTTACCCACACCAGATTTACCGATAATGTAGGTGTGGCGCGCTCGGTCGTCGCGCGACATGCGAATATCAGTGCGAATGCCACGATAATCGTTGTAGCCGAGCAAAATTCCTTCTTTTGGAATGTTGTTTGGCGGCGGTGCCTTGCGCGCGGTGAGCCATTTGATGTTCGGTGTGTCGGTTGAAGGAAGTGGAAAGTGGAACAGAGATCCAAGCTCCTCGGTATTCAACAGCACCGAGCGGCTCTCGTGCAGCACGCGATAGATAAAATCCTTGATGATGCGCTTTTGACCAGACGGCACAGAAACGGAAAAGCTGTTGCCATAGTGGTATGAATTAAATTGTGCAAACGCGCCCGCAATTTGGTCAAACATTTGTCGCGCGCGCATTTTTTCTTGCGCACACACCACGACGCGTACGCTGACATCAAGTCCGGCTCGGCTCGCTTTTTCTTCAATACCTTTTACCACCTCCTGTTCCATAGGCGACAGGTGGTACACTGGATTTTTCGGGTCAGCATGTTTTTTAAACGCAATGTGACGCTGAAAAAATGTCGCAAGCCCGCTCCGAATCGCCAGTTTTTCAAACTTTCCCCCTTGCTGAATTTCGCGTGCAAGCCAAATGCCTTCCTTGCGCCATCGTTTTTTCGCCGAGCGTACGACGAGTTGAATTGCCGCACCATCAGGAGCGGCAACTTTTGCGAGCGCATTGGTGATGGCGCTCAGTGGGTCTGAATCAATTTTTTTATACGTCTTAATCGGGAACGCATTTTTTCGCTTGAATGTCAGATACCCGGCAAGTATGGCGCCAGTTGGGGTGAAAATGTTGTAGTCAGTTGCCTCTTCGATCACTGCCGCGGGGAACTGAGCATGGATTTGCTCCTCCATAAACACCTGCATGATTTTTGGTACGGCAACATAAAAATAAATGAGACCACCGTGCACCACAATTTCAAAACTGAAATGGTCATCACGCCCGAAGAGCCATGCCTTGATACCACGTTGCGCGCGCAAGCCACCGATATTTGCAAACAGCGTTTCCATGACTGCCACTTCCTCGCGAATTTTTTGAATCGCGTGTGATTCAGCGCCACCCATTCCTTTTTGTGAGTCCTCTTTGCGTTCGCGCGGGACGGTGATTTGCAGCACCGATTGTTGAAAACTGGCATGATGCTCAAAACGATGTCGCAGTATGGTACGCAGTAAAAAGAGCAACACGATGAAACCAACACCAACAGCGACGGGAATTAAAATGCTAACCGCGATCGCGCCGTTTGCGGTGAGGCTACCGGTGAAATCGACGAGGCCAGTTGTTGAAGGATCCGCAATTGCGAGTTGAAAGAGCATACGTTCTTAAAATTGGTTCACGCCGCGGGTGCGTGTTGGCGTTCGTACAACCCCTGAATTTTGTCAGCCTTAATTTTTGCTTCTTGTTCAAGAAAAAATCTATTGACACCGGGTATGATGAGAAGCCATTCACGAATCATGCGCAAAATTTTTTTTATTTGGAGCAATCCACCACGGATCATTCCGGAAATTTGTGTCGCGAGCAACTCTCCTGTTTCCTTAAATTTTCGTTTGCGATCTGCAGGGAGTTGTTTATAAATGTCCGCGATATTTTCAGACAGCACCAGCTCAACTTCTTTCTGAATGTTGTCTGCAACAGGCGCTGCATCAGGTGCGAACGTTGGCAGGGCGGGGAGCGGCGCAGCAACTGTCTGAGATTTTTGACGCGCTTCGGTAGATTCAGCAGATGCCGCAACAGCAGATTCAACACGCTCTGTCGCTCGTTCCGCGACAGGGAGTTGTTCTGCTTGAAACGTTTGTGGCTCAGCCATAGACGCCTAGTATAGCACAGGTGCGACCGTTTGACCGCTCGGCGTATCAGAAACATCCCAACCTAATTTTTTTATTTCCTCACGCAGCGCGTCTGACGTCGCCCATTGCTTCTCGGCTCTTGCTGCGGCACGTTTTTTTACGAGCGCCGTAACCATCGGTGGCACGGCGACAACAGCGTGTTTTTCTTTTCTAAGATTCAATCCAAAAACTTCATCGAATTTTAAAATTGTTGCACGTTTATCTGCAGGCTCGAATGTACCATTCAGCACATCCCACAAAACAGCAATCGCACGAGGCATATTAAGGTCATCAGCAATCGCGTCATCGAATTTTTTGAGCTTGTCAGTAATAATTTTTCCGCCACGACGCGGCGCTGAAAGAATAAACGTCACAATCTGCTGGTGTGCGGTGCGCGCCGCTGCCAACGATTCTACGCTGACGGATAGCTCTTTTCGGTAGTGTGTTTGTAGCGTGAGGTAGCGGTAATCAAGCGGACTAAAATTGTTTTCGCGAATCCACGTCATTGTTTTTACATTGCCTTTTGATTTTGACATTTTTTCCTCACCCTCAAGTACGAACGCACCATGCACCCAATAGCGTACAAATTGCTTGTGGGTGACTGATTCTGCTTGCGCAATTTCATTCGTGTGATGTACAGGAATTAAATCAATGCCGCCCAGGTGAATATCGATCGTGCTGCCCAGATATTTCATTGCCATGGCCGAACACTCGATGTGCCAACCGGGAAAGCCAACACCCCACGGCGACTGCCATTCCATTTGGCGCGCAACGCCGGGCGCGGCAAATTTCCACAGCGCAAAATCCTGCGGATTTTTTTTATCACCAAGTGCAACGCGTTTGCCTGCCTGCAATCGAACAGACGCCAATCCCGCGAGTGCACCATACGTATTGCATTTTTTTACATTAAAATAAATGCCATCGCTCGTGTGATAGGTGAAACCGAGCCGCTCAAGTTTTTTCACCAACGCGATTTGTTCCACGATGTGTTCAGTCGCGCGCGTCCATTTGAACGGCGGAATATTGTTCAATGATTGTATGTCTGCTCGATAGAGTTTTTCATATTTACGTGCGACTTGCAGTGCCGTCAACCCCTCACGTCGCGCGCCAATTTGCATTCGATCCTCGCCGGTTCCGCCTACGTCATCCGTCAAATGACCGACATCGGTGATATTGGTAATGTGCTTCACCGCATATCCGAAATGCAGCAGCGTTCGTTTCAACAGATCAACGGTCATTGCCGTTCTGAAATTTCCGATGTGCTGATCGTGGTAGACGGTTGGCCCACAGTTGTACATCGTCACCGTCTTTTTTTTCAGCGGTTTAAAAACTTCCTTTGTACGAGTCAAGGTGTTGAAAAGCGAAAGTTGATTCAAATGGTTTTTCATAGAAGTGTGCTGCCGAAGGAGCGTGAGCAGACAACATAAGTTCTGCACAAGTTTACCACTCTTATCCCCAGAATTCAAAATCTGGTATACTGTTGCAACGCCTATGTTATTTTTTGAATCAAAGCCATCGCAGTTTGTGGGAATCGATCTTGGGTCTGGGGGAATCAAACTCGTCGAACTCCGCGCTCAAAATAAGCGGCCATATCTTTTCACCTATGGGTTTTCAGATCAACGCGTCCCGTTCCGTGCGGCGCGAACCGATGAGGAGCGTGCGGCGTCCATTGACGCAACAGCAGCGATGATCAAACAAGTTGCGCTGAGTGCGAAGACGGCGTCAACCGCAGCTGTTGCTTCACTCTCACAGCGCGATGTGTTTGCCACCATCATCAGCATACCGCAGGTGAGTGCAAAAGATTTTTCTTCAACAGTTGCGCACGAGATTGAAAAACTTCTTCCATTTCCACTGGCCGAAGCGCAGCTTGATACGCGTAAAATCGATCCACTACCGAGTGAGTCGGAATTATACAAAAAAACAGATCGAGTGTTTGTGACAGCGGCTCGTCGCAAAGTCATACAGATGTACTCAGAAGTTTTCAGCAAAGCCGGTTTTAAACTGCAAGCAATTGAAACAGAAACATTTGCGTCAATCAGGTCGCTCGTCGGGAGCGATCCAAATCCTGTGCTCATCATTGACATGGGAAAATCATTCACGAGCTTCACTTTTGTCATCCGAACCGTGCCGCTCGTTGATGTGGTCATTGAAGTGGGAGGGGATGCCGTGAACCAAATACTCGGACGCGCGTGGAACAAGTCGCCTGATGAAGTCGAGCAGATGAAAGTCGATTTGTTTGAAGACACCGACGCGAGCAATGACACCAAAATTGAAGAAATGCTTCAACCAATCCATTCGCCGATCATCAAGGAAATTGAAATTGTTTTTGAAACAGCGCGGCGCAGCGCAATGGGAACCATGACGCGGCCTGACAAAATAATTTTATCAGGTGGAGCGGCACAGTGTCCGGCGCTTGCAAAAAAAATCGAATCGCATTTTTCAATTCGAACATACACCGGCGACCCGTGGACGCGCGTCATGTCTCCACCTGGATTAAAGCCAGTGCTTGACCGCATTGGCACGCGGTTCGCCGTGGCGATTGGTCTCGCGGAACGCATGATTTTGAATTAAACACATGCTATGAAATCACGACACACACCAAATGGATTCACCATACTCGAGTTGCTCATCGTACTTGCGGCAGTTGGGCTTCTCGTATTGCTCGGTTCAATTTTGCTCGGCACAGCGCGCGAACGGGCGCGCGATGCAAAACGATTATCAGATTTGGACATCACCCGACGATCTCTCGAAGAATATTTTCACAACAACAATCGATATCCACAGGCGCCAACGCCCGTGCAACTGGGGAGCGCAACACACAGTGTGATGTGTTCGGGAACGCCAACCGGATTTGCGGACACGCGCAGTGCATGTGGCAATTCAAGCGTCTATCTTGATCCGATTCCGCTGCCACCCGAGCCGCAACCAGAACAACTGCAGGGGTATGTCTACACATCGGTGAGTCCATACGCGACATACACGATTGATGCCAGCCTCGAGGGTGCAATCAACGGTCTCGAAGGTCGGATTCAGGTGTCGCCCGGTGGGTTAAAAGTTAACTAACGCTATGTCATCGCTCACAATGATCATTATTCTGGGAGTCGTGGGGGCGTATGTTGGAGCCGTTGCAGACAGATTTTCGTATTGGTTTCATGTGTCGCGCGCGATGCTCTGGCGAAAACACTGCCCGAAGTGTTTCACGTTTCAAGGCTGGTCAACGTATTTGCCGATTTTTGGTTTTGTGGTGCGTCGCGGTGTGTGCATCATGTGCAAACAACAACTGCCGATCGCGCCGCTCGTCGCTGAGTGTGCGGGAGCGCTCGCGCTCATCTATTCGTATGGCGCGGTGTTTGGCTTCACGGCTGTGCCAATTTCGTTGGGCTGGATCAATGCAGCGCTCATTGTGGTTGCGGTGGGCGGTATGCTGGTGCTCTCCATTTCTGATTTAGTCTATGATGAAGTTCCGTTCGCCGCCTATTTGGTAACGCTCGGCGCATTGCTCGCCCGCTTACTTTTTTTCAGCGATTTAACCACCTTTGTATTCAGCGTTTTTGCCGGAATTCTTGGCGGTTTTTTTATGTCACTTTTGGTCATTGTCAGCCGCTGGCGGTGGGTGCATGCGCATGACATTTTATTTGGCATTCTTATCGGGATTATCGTCGGTTGGCAAACGCTCTTTATCACGTTTGCGCTCGCGTATTTATTTGCAATTCTCGGCGGATTATTGCAGTGGGGTTGGGGTGTGCGAACATTCAAGGGCGCGTCATCGTATGGACTCTATCTGTTTGTTGCGTTAGGCGCACAGGCAGCATTGCAACTAGTGGCACTGGCGGTGTAGGATTGCACTATGCATGTTCATGACGCGGAAGCGCGCATCAAAAAATTGCGCACCACCATTGCGGATTTACGCTATAAATATCACGTCATCAACGATCCGACGGTGACTGATGTTGTGTATTCGCATCTCATGGATGAACTTCGTGATTTGGAACGTGCGTATCCGCAGTTTCATGATGCGAATTCCCCAACGGGGCGCATTGGCGGCGCGCCACTTACCGCATTTAAAAAAATTAAGCACGCCGTGACGCAATGGTCATTTGACGATGCATTTAACGAAGAGGACATTCGCGCGTTTGATGCGCGTGTGCGCAAGTTGTTGCTCGAACGCGTTGGTGCGAATGCGCAGCCTGAATATGTCGTTGAACTGAAGATTGACGGCATCCATATTGTGTTGACGTATGAGCGCGGTGTGTTGAAAACCGCGGCAACGCGCGGCGATGGGGTTGTGGGCGAGGACGTGACAGAAAATATTAAAACGATTCAGTCGCTGCCGCTGACGTTGAAGAAACCGGTGTCATGCGTGATCGAAGGCGAAGTGTGGATGCCGACGCGGGTGTTTAACGAATTGAATGTTCAGCGTGCAGCGAACGGGGAGCCGTTGTTTGCAAATCCACGCAACGCAGCTGCCGGCGCCGTGCGTCAACTTGACGCAGCGATTGCTGCGTCGCGCCAGCTTGAAGCATTCTTGTACGATATTTCGTACATCACCAGTGGACTCGAAGAACCACCATCTCAAAAAGCAGAACTCGAACTGATCAACTCATTGGGGCTACAAGTCAACGCAGAGTGGCGCGTGTGCACGACCGTTGATGAAATCATGGCGCTGTGGAAAAAATGGCAGGCGCGACAGAACAAACAACTTGCGTATTGGGTTGACGGGTTGGTTATTAAATTGAATGATCGGCAGCAGCAGCATGCACTTGGGTATACGGGCAAGGCGCCGCGCTGGGGAATAGCGCTTAAGTTTCCGGCAGAAGAGGCGACAACGATCGTTGAAAAAATTATGTGGCAAGTTGGGCGCACCAAAGTCATTACACCGGTCGCGCATTTACGTCCGGTGCTCGTGGCGGGGACAACGGTAAGCCATGCGACGCTGCACAATATGGATGAAATCGAGCGATTGGGGTTGCGGATTGGTGACACCGTTGTGATTGAAAAGGCGGGTGATATTATTCCAAAAGTGAAGCAGGTGCTCGTGTCATTGCGTACCGGGAGTGAAAAAAAAATAACGGCGCCAAAAAAATGTCCCGTGTGCGGCGCCGCAACCGTGAAGCCGGAGGGGGAAGTTGCGCTGTATTGCACGAATAGTGCGTGTGAGGGTTCACAAAAAGAACTCGTCACGCATTTTGTCGGACGCGGCAGATTTGAAATTGACGGAATGGGTGAAAAAATTGTCGAACAGTTGATAGGTGAAGGGCTGATTTCCGTGCCCGCCGATATTTTCGAGCTCTCTTTCGACGATGTGGTCGGGCTTGATCGATTTGCAGAAACATCGGCGCGAAATTTGATCGCACGTATTGCGGCGGCAAAAAAAATTTCATTGGCCTCGTTCATTTATGCGCTCGGCATTCGACATGTTGGCGAAGAGTCGGCACAGCGACTCGCCCAGCAATTTGAATCACTCGACAAATTTTTAAGCGCCTCGCCCGAGGATCTCCAAAGCATTGGAGGGATTGGTGACGTCGTTGCACAGAGTATTGCAAACTATCTGAGTCACACCGCGCATCAAAAACAAATTCAGCGCATGCGTGACGCCGGTGTGGTCGTACAACCAGCCATCCGTGCAAGTGGGCCGCTTGCCGGAACAACATTTGTGTTCACGGGTACGCTTGAATCGCTGTCGCGTGGCGAAGCAGCCAAGATGGTCGTTGCATACGGAGCACGCACGAGCGATACAGTCAGCAAAAATGTGACACACGTTGTGGTCGGTGCTGATGCCGGCTCAAAAGAACAGCAGGCAAAAAAATTGGGCATACCGCGGTTGACGGAAGCTGAGTTTTTAGCCATACTCAAGAAATTAAAATGATCCTGTATGAAATTGAGTGTCACCGATGTTGAACATATTGCACGCCTCGCGCGCCTTGATTTGACTGCACAAGAGAAGGAAAACTATTCGACGGAATTGTCATCAATTTTATCGTACGTCGAGCGACTGCAACAACTTGATACGACGCTTATTGAGCCAACAACGCATCTGACTGATCATTTGGCTCACTTGCGCCCGGATGTAGCTTCAGCGATCAATCCCGAGCAGCGTGCAGCGCTGATTGATCTGTTTCCTGCGTCTCGCGCCGAGTTGCTGTCTGTGCCGCCGGTGTTTTCTGATTACAAAGAATAGTCGCCTATGAATTCCTATTCATCACTGGCGAGCTGGAGCGACGCATTAACGACACGAGCAGTGAGCGCTGTTGAAGCTGTTGATTATTTTTCAGATCGCATCACCAAAATTAATCCGCAACTGAACGCCTACATTACGACGGACATTGATCGCGCACGCAGTGCGGCAGCTGACATTGATCGACAACGTGTTGCGGGAGAATCGCTGTCAAACATTGCCGGCATTCCGTTTGGTGTTAAGGACGTTATTGACACGAGCGGCATCCGTGCAACAGGCGCGGCGGCAATTCTCGACAATTTTGAGCCAACGTTTGACAGCACGGTCATTGCGCGATTGAAAAATGCCGGTGCATTGGTCATCGGAAAACATAACTGCGACGCATTTGGACACGGCAGTTCGAACGAGCATTCCATGTACGGCGCGGTGAAAAATCCGTGGGATGTGTCGCGCGTTCCGGGAGGTTCGTCAGGTGGATCCGGTGCAGCCGTTGCTGCTGATCTCTGCTCGTTTGCAATTGCCGAAGACACGGGCGGGTCGGTTCGCGCGCCCGCAAGTTTTTGTGGCGTATCAGGATTAAAAGTCAGTTATGGCAGGAATTCACGCTATGGCTCGATGCCTATGGCATCGTCACTCGATTCGATCGGACCGATTGCGCAGACTGCCGAAGACATTGCTATTATTTTGCAACACATTGCCGGTCATGACCCGCTTGACGCAACCTCGGCGATCGCTGCGTTGCCTGACTATCGCACTGAAATTCAAAAATCAGTCGCCGGTTTAAAAATTGGCGTGCCTGAAGAATATTTTTCAGCGCATTTACAGCCACAGATCCGCGCTGTTGTTGAGAATGCACTGCACACGTTTGAAGAGTTGGGTGCGTCGTTAGTGCCGATTTCACTGCCGCACACCTCGTACGCGATCGCGACATATTATATACTGGTACCGTGTGAGGATTCCTCAAACCTTGCACGACTCGATGGTATTCGCTATGGCGTGCGACAAAAGGCTGCTGATTTATATCACACCTATACGGCCTCGCGAACGCAAGGATTCCCCGATGAGGTAAAGCGGCGCATTATGCTCGGCACGTTTGCGTTGTCGTACGGATACTATGACGCGTACTATTTAAAGGCGCAGCGCGTGCGTACGCTGATTCGTCGTGATTTTGACGAGGCGTTTAACAAGGTTGACGTGATCATGGGTCCAAGTGCGCCGGGTATTGCGTTCAAGTTGGGAGCGAACGCGAGCGATCCATTGCAAATGTATCTTGAGGATGCGTATGTGGTTCCGGCATCGCTTGCCGGAATTTGTGCGCTTTCTGTTCCGTGCGGATTTGTTGACGGCATGCCCGTTGGATTACAAATAATGGGACCTCGTTTGAAGGAGGAATTACCGCTTCGTTTTGGTCATCACTATCAATTAGCCACTTCGTGGCACACCACGCACCCTGCTCTATGACAACACCGCAAAACCAGATTGAATCCTCCGCGCTCGAGCGTGGGAGCGCCATTGATTTGCGCGGGAGCGCGTGGCAAGTATTTCGTATTATGGCAGAGTTTGTGGAAGGGTATCAATTTTTGAGTAAATTTGATCGACAAATCACGGTCATGGGATCGGCACGCACGTTTCCCAATAGCCCATATTATCAGGACGCGGTGCGGATGGGCGCGTTGCTTGCCAAAGAAAAATTCAATGTGATCACTGGCGGCGGTCCGGGCATCATGGAAGCGGCAAACAAGGGTGCATTTGAGGCGGGCGGCATGTCAATTGGAATTAATATTCAATTGCCACACGAGCAGCGTATTAATGCGTATGTGCGAGAATCGCGTGCCTGCTACTATTTTTTAACGCGCAAAGTATTGCTCACCACACCGTCGCAAGCGTTTGTTTTTTTCCCCGGTGGATTTGGGTCACTCGACGAACTATTTGAAGTTTTGGATAACATTCGCAGCGGACATTTGACGCGTGTACCGCTCGTGCTCGTGGGAAAATCGTATTGGGATCCGTTGCTCTATTTTTTGCGCAGCAATGTGTTTGCGCGCGTGCATGCGGTCACCGAAGAAGATTTATCCTCGATTCATGTGGTGGATTCTGCAGACGAGGCAATTGAAATTGTCAAAAAATCAAAACCAATTGAAGAGGTGTGCTCAATGGATTCGAGCAAATTTTGTTCGGATGAGGCGATTAATTGGCGCGTGTTTCGCATCATGGCAGAGTTGGTCGAGGGTTTTGAATTTTTGCGCGACGTTGATGGTGCCGTGACCGTGCTCGGCACTGCACGCGTGAAACTCGACAGCAAATATTACAGTGATGCATATGAAATTGGGCGTGCGCTTGCGGACAAAAAAATTGGCGTCATCACTGGCGGCGGCGAGGGGATTGCCGAAGCGTCAAATAAGGGCGCCTATGAAGCGGGTGGCCAATCATATGGTATGGACATGTGGGTTGACAAGCGCGAGCACATCAATCCGTACATCACCAAAAGTAAAAGTTATTATTTTCCGTTCACGCGCAAGTTGATGCTGACCACCCCATCGCGCGGATTTATTTTATTTCCGGGCGGCTACGGAACGCTCAACCTCTGTTTCGAATTGTTGACACTCATTCAAACCGGAAAGATTAAAAAGATTCCGATCATTTTGTACGGCAAGGAATTTTGGGAACCACTGCTGTTGTTTATTAAAGAAAATCAGTTTGAAAAAGAGCACTGCATTGCTGATCGAGATATGAATTTATACCAGCTCGCTGACTCTCCGGAGGAAGCGCTGCGCATGCTCGGCGTTTAATTTTGCGTTCAGGATATGCTGCCATATTTCGAACACACGACAATTTTGATTGGGCCCCTGACCGTGTATCTGTGGGGTTTGTTTATTGCGTGTGGCATCGCAGCCATGTTGTTGGTCTCCCGTCGTGAAGCGCCGCGCTACCGCGTTTCCTTTGACACAATTGCTGATTTGTCCGTGTGGGTTTTGATCGCCGCATTTGTTGGCGCGCGATTGTCGCATGTTTTTTTATACGACCCGGGATTTTATTTCGCGCATCCTGTCGAAATATTAAAACTATGGAATGGAGGGATGTCTTCTCTGGGCGGCATGGTGTTTGGCACGGCGACGGCGATTATTTTTGTGTGGCGTCGGCGACTTGACGTGCGTGCCGTTGGAGACGTTTTATTTCGCACGATGCCAATCGCGTGGGCAATTGGCCGGTTCGGTTGCTATGTGACGCATATGCATCCGGGCATGCTGACCACACGCGCGTTTGGCGTTGCCTATCCGGACGGCGGTCGATGGGATTTGGGGCTACTTGAATCTGCGGTGTGGATTGTGATCGGCTGCGTGGTGTGGCTGTTACCACGAAGCACGCGCAGTGGTTTTTATCTGGTGCTCGTGCCATTGCTGTATGCACCGGCGCGATTTGCGCTTGATTTTTTGCGCGTCGATGACACGCGATACGCAGGATTAACGCCTGCGCAATATGGGATGATTCTGCTGTTCGTTATGGTCGTTGCGATTGGATTGAAGTGGAAAATTTTTCGAAGAAAAATATGATGATCGAGGCGCTGAAGTCCTTTGCGATGCAACTGTCGTTCGAGCCGCAGATCATCAATGCTGAAAAATTGATTCGCGACCAGCAATTGGTTGTTTGTGGCATGGGAGGGTCGCATTTGTCAGCCGACACCTATGCGTTGCTCAGTCCACTTAACATTCGCGCCATTCACAGCGACTATGGGTTGCCGGATCTTGTAGATGAGGTGGCGCGTCGCTGCACCTATGTCATGAGTTCATATTCGGGGAACACCGAGGAAATTTTGGAATCCTACGATGCGGCACGGACGCGTGGATTTGCGATGTGCGCAATGGCCGTTGGGGGAAAATTAATTGAACGCGCTTCAGCAGACGGAATTCCGTATATCCAATTTCCAAACCTTGGTTTGCAACCGCGCGCTGCACTTGGGTTTGGCTGCGTTGCGCTCGCACACTTTGCCGCGGATGCGGCAGCGATTTTGGAGCTCAAAAAATTATCTACCGCGCTTGCGTGGGAGTCGCACGATGCCGCGGGCACGCAGCTGGCAGCACAGCTTCACGGCAAAACGCCGATCATCTATGCAACACGTCGTAATGCGGCGATCGCGCAAAATTGGAAAATTAAGTGCAATGAGAATGCGAAAATTCCGGCATTTTGGAATATAATTCCCGAATTAAATCACAACGAGATGACTGGATTTGATGCGGTGGATGCAACGCGGGCGTTATCGCAACAATTTTTTGTGATTCTGCTTCGAGATGACGACGATCACCCGAATAATCTGCGGCGCATGGATGCAACGCAAAAAATGTACGAGGCGCGCGGGATCGGCGTCATCACCGTCGCAATGACCGGCACCACACGCGCGGAAAAAATTTTCAATAGCCTCATGCGTGCTGACTGGTCAAGTGTGCGGCTCGGGGAGCGGTATGGCGTTGAAACTGAACAAGTGCCAATGGTGGAAGAGTTCAAGAAATTGATCGCACCCCGTTAAACAACATTACACAATTTCGACCAGTTCGATATCAAACACCAGATCCTTTCCGGCAAGATGATGGTTTGCGTCGAGCGTAATCGCGTCGCCGTCAATTGCGGTGATCGTCGCCACCATGGTGCGCCCGTCTGGGGTCGGAATTTGAATCTGTACGTCTTTCTCCAGCGGAATATTTTTTGGAAATTGTTCGTGTGACACCGTTGCAACCAGCTCCTCGCGCCTGACGCCATAGGCATCAACGGCAGGAATGGTGACGGTCACTGTTTGACCCGGCTCCAGATCAAGAACCGCATTTTCAAATCCAGGAATGACGTGGCCAGAGCCAACGACAAATTCGAGCGGCGCACGATCATGCGACGAATCGAATTCCGTTCCGTCAGTTAAGCGGCCGGTGTAATGAATTTTAACTGAATCTCCGTTGCTTGGTTTTGGCATAAATTAATGGTTATGAGCCTTTTGTTTTATTTCACAGCCGTGTACGCACACGGTGTTTCCACCATGCACACACGCCTCACAGATGATCTGCTGGCGATGGCATGCGGTGTCGCTGCAGTTTACATAATTATCAGATTTTGCGCCACAGTGTTCGCACTGCGTGATGATTTCATGTTCAGGCGAATCAGTTTCAAATCCAATTGAGATACGATTATCAAATACATAGAGTTTTCCTTTGAAATCCTGATTTGGATATTTCTCCATGTACGTCACAATGCCGCCGTGGAGCTGTGACACGTCGGTGAATCCCTCGTGTAGCAAATAGGCAGACATTTTTTCGCACCGTACGCCGCCGGTGCAGACCGTGACAATTTTTTCGTTTTTAAGGTGCTGCAATTGTTGCACCACAGCGGTGAGATCGCGCGAATTTTTTAATGTCGGTGAGATTGAATTTTTAAAACAACCAATTTTGAATTCATAGTCATTGCGCATATCGATGATATGAATTTTTTGATCAGACCGTATCAGCTCATGCAGTGCTTCGGCTGAAATATGCGGTGAGGTTTGCTCTGAAGGATTCACTGCTGCAGGAAAATGTGTGCCAACGATTTCAGGTCGGACTTTAATTTTGAGTTTGTTAAATGCATGGCCCGTACCAGCCGAACGCTTGATGTGGATGTCGCTAAAACGTGAATCTGACAGTAATTCACGAGCATATGCTTCAGTCGACGTGATAGTTCCTTCAACGGTACCATTGATTCCTTCCTCAGCAATCAAAATGCGCCCGGTGAGACCGAGATGGTTGCAGATCGTTCTCTGAAGTTCGGCAAGCTGGTGAGGCTCGTCGATGGAGACGTATTTGTAGTATAGAAGCACCTGAAAATCACTCATACGCTCGTATTAATTTCACTGCGGAGAGGAGGAGATTCGAACTCCTGGTGCCTTGCGACACGCCGCCTTTCCAAGGCGGTGCACTCGACCGCTATGCGACCTCTCCGCAGTGAAATTAATTTTTATGATTCGGGCTGATAGCCAGTCTCAACCAGCACCTGAAACTGCGCGGGGTTCTTCTGCTCAATATACTCGAGCACCTTACCATTAACGTGTCCAGTTTTCAATCCTCGTGATTCGGCGAACGCCATAATATCCCGCTCTGCTGCATGAATATCTCCATTTTCATCAACCATGATCTCAATCTCAACGACATCATACACAAAGTTGTGCGCCGTTGTGTGATCAACATCAATGTGAAAAATACCGTCGCGATATTGCGTTCGCTCGGTGTGTAATTCAGCAAATGGTTGATAGCCGGCGGCAATCAGTTGATTTCGTAGGGGCACATCCGACGCGGGCAATCCGATCTGCGCGCGAATTAACGCATCGTCTTCATATTCAGTGAACGATTGACACAACGCGCCATCCTGCGGCATATGTACCGCCACCTTTAACTCCATTGATCCATTGCGATCGCGCAGCCACGACCATTTTTTTGACAACTGAAAATCCAGTGTGTCAAAAAACACATCATTATTTTCCTTGCGCGAAATTAATTCTGCGCCTGTGAGCAAGCGCGCCAGTTCATCTGGAGATGGCCGAAACTTTTTTTCAACTTCAATCACACGTTATTTTTTTGACATTCTATCCTGTTCAACCAGTTCAAGCAAGTAGGTCTTTTCGAGCAGCGACATGATCGTCCAGCGCTCGCGGAGTTGCGTTTGGCGCGCCACATCGCCATCAAATCGCGCGAGGAGCGCGGCAAATTGATTTTCAATCGATTCATGCACCGGCTCCAGCACAAAACCATGGTCGCGCAGGTGATCCATCAGCGCAAATTGGAATAAGTGGCTGCTCTGATTGATCGGTCGCTCAGTCACCACAGAATCGCCATCAAACCACTCATCACTCAAAATTTTTATCTTACCGCGCACACTGTCCGCGATAAATGTGGCGCACGCCGCGTCGCCTTTAAAATGGTGTACGCCATTCACAAAAACGAGTTCACCAAGCTGTACATCGTTTTTGAGAACGACAAACTTCATATTTTCGTCGAGGTATTAAATGCAGTAACTCGGGTACGTTTGCCTTGTTCGATATCAAACTGTGGATCAGTTTTGCGCACATGATCATGGACGATCACAAAATCTTTGTACGAAAGCGAGTGCGGTCTGTTGAAATATTCGCGTGAAATTTCAGCCCAATATTCGGTGCATTTCAGCGCGAATTGCGTTTGCGGATCACCTGCCACTTCGATGGCCTCGACATAACCCGAACGAAATCGATCCTCAGACAGGACGCGTGACGCAACCTTGGCGAGTAATTCGATGCGCTGGTCAACAGTCAAATTGTCATCCGTGCGCCAATCATTGCCGTGCGCGATTTCGTGGGCAACAACCCGATCGAATTTAGTCATATTTTTTCGATCCACAACAGATCCAAAAATCTCAATTTTTTCCTCGCGGGAGAAAAATAATCCAAGCGTCTTTCCACCCTTCAGGTAGCTGGACGGCGGGCCATAGAGCTCGCGATTAAATCTAATTTTTGACACTTTTCCCTGTAGCCATGATGCGGGATAGCCATTGAGATACTCCCGCATCTCATCAGTCGAAATTTCATCATGCGTGCTGGTAATCTCAACCGGTGTATCGATTGAATCATGGTGATGTTCGTCCTCATAAAATGTTCGCGATCCGGGTTTGATGAGAATGTCGATATACGCATCTCCAAGCCGTTGACGCAATAACGCCACCCGTTCAGCGGTACATCCCCGTTTCAAAACTTCAATCTCCGGATTGACTCCCGCGGTTTCAGTTGACATCTCATCAGTCTGTGATCGATCAAGGACCGCAATATACGCATCGGTCATGTTTGATGCGCGTACGCTGCTATACACGGCAATACCAGCCGCAAGCGTGGCGACGGATGCGAATAAACTGGCGAGTGACCCGCGGCGTTCTGCGGCGCGACGCGCGCTGTTGGTGCGGGCTACTGCGGTGTCCAAATCTTTTTGCAAAATTTTATTTTCAGTTCTTAAATTTGCCGCTTTCTCGTCTTGGAACATCGCTTCGTCGTGTGCGTGTGGATCATCGTGCATACAAGCAATTATGCACACCAGTATACCGCAGTTGCGCATCGGTGAATATCCGGCTAGTATGTGGGTATATCTGAGCTCATATGAAAGCAGCCTTTAAAGAACAACCCCCGCATCCCGCCCATGTGTTCATGCGCGCTGCCGGGTATGCAAAGCACGCGAATCGAGATGGCGATGAAAGTTATGTTCGACGGGTGAGCGGCAACGACTTTCCGCGATTTCATGTGTATGTGAACGACGGCGCGGTGACAACACTCTCAATCCACATTGATCAGAAGGCGCATACGTATGAGGGTTCAAAAGCGCATAGTGGTGAATACAGCGGAGCGCTGCTTGCCGACGAACTGGCGCGTATCAGTGCGGCGATTAATTGCAAAATGGTGATCATGGTTGATAAAAAAGGGAAGCCGCTCGACCGCTAGCAGTGCATATGACAAATGATGTTGAGGCAATCAAACAACGACTTGATATCGTGGACGTTGTCCGCGATTATTTGACGCTCAAGCAATCGGGGTCGCATTTCAAAGCAGCATGCCCGTTCCACCATGAAAAATCGCCAAGCTTCATGGTGAATCGGGAGCGACAAATTTGGCACTGTTTCGGATGCAATGAGGGTGGGGATATTTTTACGTTCGTCCAGCGTATTGAAAATATTGATTTTCGTGAGGCGCTACGACTGCTTGCGGAAAAAGCCGGCATCGAATTAACGACATCGCAGCGCAGTGAAATTAATCGCAACGAAAAAACACGCTATCTTGATATTTTACAAACCACGGCAAATGTCTATCATCGAATTTTGTGTGAAGTTGCCGGTGCCTCGGGTGCGCGTGAGTATCTTGCGCGTCGTGGCGTCACTGACACAATGATTACGCAATTTCAAATCGGCTTCTCACCCATGGCGTGGGATCTGATGACGCAATATTTATTGAAAAAAAATTTTGCGTTGGATGATTGCGCAAAAGCAGGTGTGACGATTGTCAAAACCGAGGGCCGCGCGCGCGCGTTTGATCGGTTTCGTGGGCGCATCATGTTTCCAATCAGCGATACGCACGGTCGCGTCATTGGATTCACCGGACGAATTTTAGTTGAGACAAAAGATTCGGGCGGTAAATATGTGAATACGCCAGAGACGCCACTCTTTCACAAAGGCACGGTCATGTATGCGTTACATTATGCAAAATCAGCGATCAAAGAAAAAGGGTTCGTGGTTCTGGTCGAGGGCCAGATGGATGTGATCGCGTGTCATCAAATCGGCATGACCAATGTGGTTGCCTGTTCGGGAACAGCGCTGACCGTCGAGCAACTGCGATTGCTGAAGCGCTACACTGATGAACTACGAATGGCCTTTGATCAAGATGCAGCGGGACAGCACGCTTCAGAGCGATCAATCGCGCTGGCGCTCGCCGAAGGGTTTGTCGTGAAAATAATTCAGATTCCTGACGACGCCGGAAAAGATGCGGACGAATGCATCAAAAAAGATCGCGCAGTGTGGGACGCGGCCGTTGCTGCTGCAGAACCGTTTATGCAACACATGATGTCGTCGCTCGTCCCTGCTGAATCGAGCAATGTGATTTTAAAAGATGCGCGGCGCAAGCACGAATTAAGTCAAAAAATTGTCTCGTTCATTGCGCTCTTGCCAAGTGCGATCGAACGTGACCACTGGATTCAGCAGGCGTCAATGGTGTTGCGGGTTTCGTCTGACGCGCTCGCTGAATTAACAAAACGGGCAAAACTATCAACGCCGGCTCCGATGCGTGTGGCAACTGAGGAATCAACACAGCGCGGCGGTCAACAGATGCGCGTACTACTCGAGGAGCGCATCATGGCGTTGTTGCAGGAGGAATTCCAACTACTTGAGGAAGTGAGCGCTTTGATTGACCCCTCTCAATTTTCGGATACAACGCACGCAGCACTTTACAAAGCGTGGCGCACCGGTTATACTTTGCCAACAGCGCCGCAGACGCGCACCACATTGATGACCGCTCCGGTTAAGGACTCCACTCTCGAGCTATTGCTCTCCGCTGTATACAGCGACCTCGGACCTGCCGAACGGCAAACTGAACTGCGCATACTGACGAAACGGTTGCGCGAAATTTATTTAACAGAACAACGTGATAGCCTGATTCGCGAGATCCAGCAGGCAGAATCTGCTGGAAATACACCTCGTGTCAGCGAATTGCTCGAGCGTTATCAAAAGCTCATATCGTAGTGTATGCATAAAAAAGTGAAGCATAAAAAAGCGCCGGCGAAAAAGGCGAAAATTGTCGTACGCAAACGTGCGCCAGTGGTCGTCAAAAAAGCAAAAAAGCCGGTGGTTGCAAAAAAAGTGAACCACGTCATTCGGCGCGCGCCGCAAAAACAGATTGCGATACGCCCGCAGCACAAGAAACCGAGTGTCGTTGTGCCACAAAAAATTCATCAACCTGACGAGGTGATTAATTTGACGCCACCTTCGCCTGAACGGCTTGAGGATTTGGTGTCAAAAGGGCGCAAACGTGGGTTCGTCACCGAAACTGAAGTCTTGTTTACCTTTCCGTACGTTGAGCAGTACATGGAAATGTACGAGGAATTTTTGACAAAACTGGACCGCGCGTCAATCACCGTTGTTGAGATGAAAGAGGGATTACTCGGTCAGCGTGAATCGCAGCGAGAAATCCTTGGGAAGTTTCACACCAACATTCCGGAGAAAAAAACGAAAATTACGATTGATCCGATGGAATTGACAAGCGATTCGATTCAGATGTATCTGCGTGAAATCGGAAAAATTCCGTTGCTGACTGCGGAAGAGGAAATTTCGTTGGCGAAACGGAAAGATCGGGGGGACAAGGATGCGGAACGCGCACTCATTGAAGCGAATCTGCGCTTGGTGGTTTCAATAGCGAAAAAATTTGTCGGCAAACAATTGTCATTGCTTGATTTGATTCAAGAAGGGAATATCGGTTTGTTTCGCGCGGTCAAAAAATTTGAGTATAAACGCGGCTACAAATTTTCAACGTACGCAACATGGTGGATTCGGCAGGCGATCACCCGCGCGCTTGCAGATCAGTCGCGCACGATTCGCATTCCGGTGCATATGGTGGAGACGATTAATCGGTTTCAACAAATTGAGCGCCGATTGCTTCAAGATTTGGGACGTGATCCAACGCCAGAAGAAATTGCCGCCGAAATGGGCGAGGATGTTGAAAAAGTGCGACACATCATTAAAATTTCTCAAGAAACTGTTTCGCTTGAAACAAGTGTGGGTGATGATGACGATGATTCGCAGCTCGGAGACTTCATTGAAGATGTCAAAAATATTTCGCCGGATCGCGCGAGCGCGTTGCAACTGCTCCGCGATTATGTACACAGTTCGATTCGTGATTTACAACCACGCGAACAAAAAATTCTTGAGATGCGTTTTGGTTTAATCGACGGTGTGTCACACACACTCGAAGAAGTGGGCAAAGAATTTGATGTGACGCGCGAGCGCATTCGTCAAATCGAAGCGAAAGCACTTGAAAAAATTCAGAACATGCCTGACATTGAAAAATTGCGCGACTACTACACATTTCTATGATCTCCGAGCGCGCAAAGGCGGTGTTAAAATTGGTCGCTGGCGTGCTGCTGATCATTGGTGGTCTCGTTGGATTAGTGGTACCGATCATTCCGGGACTCGTGCTGTTGTATCTTGGGCTCGAGCTCCTTGGCTTTGGTTTAGTCATTCGAACGCTGGTCAAAAAATATACGAATATTGATCTGTCGAAACCAAAAAATGGGGGCGTTTGACAGTGTACCTTGGTTTGATATACTCCGACTATAACTCAGTAATTTTTTAGTCTATGTTGGAGGGAATTTCAGCAGTGCTACGGCCAGAGCCGCAGACGCCGTTTGAGGCCTATGTGCTCGAGAAACTTGAGAAACTCGAGAAGATCGATGGTTTTGAGAATAGATTTGACAGAATAGAAGTCAAGCTTGAGCAAGTTATTAAAAAACAGGAGATTCACGACGCCAAATTTGAAGCGATTTTTTATTGCTTCGATCGACATGGCGAACGCCTAGATCGGATAGAGAAATTATTGGTCAATCAGCGTGCACGGATCAATCATTTAGAGTTTCGTGCCGGCGTTATTTAGGCACATATCGTTGACAGTCTATCCCGGAATTTGATATATTATCGCAGCATTCCGAGGTAGCTCAGCGGTAGAGCAGTGAGCTGTTAACTCATTGGTCCAGGGTTCGAATCCCTGCCTCGGAGCCAAATTAAAATCCTCACCCTTGCGGTGAGGATTTTAATTTGTTTTTTGCAGGCGATATTTGAAGGGTTTGCACGCGTCCGAGCGTGCGTAGGACGCACCGTGCAAACCCCGTGGCTGAGCGCGCCAAATGCGTGGCGCGCGAAGCGAATCTCGCCCTCGGAGCTTCCTTCCTGTGCCGTAGTTGTGCTATAATTGATGCAAATTTTTACTATGAAACCCTACAAATACCTCACTCTCATCACCGCCCTGTACATTACCATGCAACTAGTTTCGGACATCACTGCGGGCAAAATAATTTCATTGTGGGGCATTCCAGTTTCGGTCACTGTTTTATTTTTTCCAATCACTTACATTTTTGCTGATCTGCTCACCGAAGTATATGGTTTTGCGCGGGCGCGCAGCGTTGTGTGGACAGTACTTCTGGCATCAGTTATTGCCGGCGTCCTGTATCAAGTTGCGGTTTATTTGCCACCAGCTGTTGGGTTTGATGCAAACGCTGCATACAGCCGTGTACTCGGTTCCATTCCACGCATCTTGCTTGGTGGTTGGATTGCGGTGTGGGTTGGCGGCATTCTGAATGATTATGTGCTCGCAAAGATGAAAGTGTGGTCAAAAGGTAAACATCTGTGGGCGCGCACTATTGGATCAACAGCTGTTGGTGAATTTGCAAACACGGCTTTGTTTTACACTATTGCGTTATATGCGGTTCTGCCAAACAATCTTTTGATTAGCTCAATCATTTCCGGCTGGCTCATCAAAGTTGCGGTTGAAACCATTTTCACACCACTGACATATTGGGTTGTAGCGAAACTTAAAATAGCAGAAGGTGAGGATCACTATGATCGCGACACGAATTTTAATCCGTTGATTATTACGGCTCCTGTGGCTGGAAAATAACTTCATGGCTAAAAAAGATATTTCAATCGGCGCTGTCCACGTCCTCCCATCAGATCTCCAAAAAGCACTTACATCCTCCCCACGCGCGCACGCAACATGGCGGGACATCACCCCACTCGCCCGCAACGAGTGGATCTGTTGGGTGACGTCTGGCAAAAAAGCAGAAACGCGGAATATCCGTATCGAAAAAGCAATCTCAAAACTCTCTGGCGGCATGCGGCGGCCGTGCTGTTGGGAAGGGTGCGGGCATCGGTGAAAATAAAAAAGTGCCCGGAGCGCTGGCGAAAACTCCGCTGCGGAGCGACCAGAATGTTGAGATAAGGTGGCTTGACAATATCCATCATAAAGGATAAGCTTGTCACCAAGTTCTTTCACACCAACGGATCGTCAGGAGGAGAATAATGAACAGCAACAAATTGCGCATCATGGTCGTGGTATCGTTTGATGTCGGCACTGTTCTCAAGCGTATCCTCCGTGAGGAGCTCGATGATACGGCTGAGATCTACGTCAGGTTTACTCTTGCGGAAGCAGAGAAGCTGTGTGCACAGATGGAGACGCCATGCGACATTGCGCTCATTGACGAGGGCTATGCACACCGGGTCAATCACTATCGGTTTGGCGATGGCTGCAGCGTCGGAAATGCGCCGCTTCGCAACAACGAGAACGGGTGCAGGGTCTACTATATTCCGGTTAGTCAGAGTCCGGATTTTTCCTTTCGAAAAGAACACGGATTCGATGCGGCGACTGTAACCGAGCTATTCGCGATCAGGCACAAGCAGTTCACGCAAAACCCGCTGGAGTTCGTCCTGCATCTGCTCGCGGACTACAAGCGCTACGTCAAACAGTGTGGACGCCGCCGTGCGTGCTCCGCGATGTTGAGCAACACCATGCCCATCGAGCTCGTGGCGTGCGGTTATGCGAACCATCATGTGGCATACCGTCAGCGCTGGAAGCCGCACGAACTGCCGCACGCGGACACGCTTGAGGAATTGTACGAGTTGCTGGGAGCAGACGAGCTGCTTTCGCCTGACGGGTCACCCGTTTTCTTCAGGATTGGCGAGCGTGGTCAATTGACGTAGCAGTAGACATCGCGTTCAACGGCCCGTCCTCGATGTGCGGAGCGAACGGCCGCGCTGAACCTCATGCCTCTGCAAACTGCCTCGAGTGCTGCGCTTTCCGCGGTGCCCGAGGCCATTTTTTTCGGCTTGTTTTTTTAACATCGTTTTGCTACACTTTACTCATGAACAGCACATCAATCAACGTAATTAAAAAGAACAGTTTTCCTGTGTTGAAAAAATTTGGTGCAGCACGCGCTTTTCTATTTGGCTCGGTGGCGCGCGGCGATGCAAAAAAAAATAGCGACATTGATTTATTGGTTGAATTTAAAAAAACGCCGTCGCTACCTACAGTCGTCGCTCTTGAGCGGGAACTCACTGAAACATTTGGCCGCGATGTTGATATTTTGACACCCGGTCAGCTTACCGATCGTTTACGAAAATTAATAACACCGGATTTACAACGCATACTATGAAACAGATGGAGGAGGATTTGATACGGGACATGATTGAAAGCATTGATTTGATTGAGATTTACTCAAAAAAGATGACTCGCGTAAAATTATTACGTGATCAAGAGAAGCAGGATTCAATCGCTCGTAGACCGGCTATCATTGGCGAAATTGCAGCACGATTACCGAAAAGCTCAACCAACGAAATGAATGATATTTCATGGTCGGTGTGCTATGGAAAACAATTAAGACAGACTTGAAGCCGCTGAAAAAGGTGCTGGCGGCACGACTCAAACAAATTCAATGAAATCGCTGATCAATCTCGCGGCCCAAAATCTACTTGCAAACATCCGCGATGCAATTTGTTTGCAGCCCACTGAACACGCACTCGTAATTTTTGATACTGAAGCACCGCTTACAAAAATCATCACTGATGGCTACCGCGCTGCACTACCGGGCGCAGATTTTTTAGAATTTAGAACAGAAACGCCAGAAGAAATTTTAGCGCGTATAAATTCTCTCACCGCAGGCGACGCCGTAATTCTCGTGCAATCAACTAATTTTCGCCTCAATGAATTTCGCCTGCGCATTGAAATGTTCAAACGCGGACTTAAAACTATTGAACATTTGCATTTGTCACGTTTGCCTGAAGAACAATTTGAACGCTACATCCGCGCGCTGGAATATGATCCGCCGTATTACCGCCCACTCGGCCACGCGCTAAAAAATAAGTTAGACGCAGCGAACGAAATTATTGTGGAATGCGCGGGCACGCGTCTCACATACACCGGCGGCATGGAGCCAACAAAATTAAACATCGGCGACTACACGGGCATGAAAAATGTGGGCGGCTCATTTCCGATCGGCGAAGTGTTCACCGAAGCAAAAGATTTGACGCAGGTGAACGGCGCAGCACTGGTGTTTGGATTTGCGGGCGACGACCACCGTGTGCGAATTGTCACGCCGTTCCGCGTTGAAATCACAAAGGGAATTCTAGAGGCCGGCTCGGACGCGCCGCCGGAGTTCACGCACATCATTGATTTAATTAAAGCAGATGAAGAAGTGCTTGTGCGCGAATTGGGACTGGGCTTGAACCCAGCCATGGGCAAACACGCGCTCGTATCTGACATCACCGCGTTCGAACGCCAAAAAGGAGTGCACCTTTCTCTCGGCGAGAAGCATGCAATATACGCAAAGCCCGGGCTGCACCGACGCAAGGGGAGATACCACATTGATATTTTTGTGGATGTGGAAAAAATTTTAGTTGATGGTCAGATAATTTTTCTGAATGAAAGCTTTCATGTATAATGTTCGCATCCTATGTCAGTCGGCGAACACCTATCTGCAGAAATACCCTCTGAAACACTTTACGCCATCCGACGATGCCAGCGAGAACAGTCAGAAAGCAGTCGCGGGCTGTTGTTCCTCTGTGCACGAGCTGAGGGGATCATACCGATGGATGCAGATTACGGTATGTGGAGTCCTGACGATCTTACTGATGACAATCTGGACAGATATAACGCGATCGCAGAAAAAATTGTGGATCTGGCCCCCGAGCGCCTCATTTTATATTGCAATCAGTTGATTGAGTCAGCAATTTCATCGGGCAATACTGAATTAGCGTCCGATATCGCCGACACAATTGCACTTACTGACGCACGACTAACAAAGTTTAAAGATGAGCGTCGCGCACAGCGGACAGCTGAACGTCAAAAGACACTTGAGGCACGTGTTGAACAGGCGTGGCGGGATTATGAGGCGTCTCCTCGCGAACGCAAACTCCAATTCCTTGACGGATATTTTACAGGTGTTTTGACGCCTCGTACGGCACGCGAGCAACAGTTGCATGATACATACCGAGCGATGCGTATCCGCGACATTTATGATGATAGAAAAAAGTCAAAAACATATCAGGCCCTGGCAACGGCCATAGACATCATCCATGCGCGCCCGCCAGTTTTTAAAATGCTGTCTGGGGAACTGCAGGCAAAAATTCGTTCACAAATTGCAGAACGGTTTGATGACATGATGGAATCGTCATACCATCCGGACCGAGTTGCCGCACGTCGCGAGATCACTCGTTGCCTTGACTTGGGAATTTTAACGATTGACCACGATATGGAATTGCTCGAACGTGCCACGTCATGATCCAACAGTCTAAATGACGATAATTGCATACGCCCTTGTTTTTTTTCACTATCCGTGTTATGGTACCAACTTCATCAACGTGTAAATTCAAATAAGCGAATTCTATGGCATTTTTTAATAAATCTGGCGGTGACAGGGGTCCTCGCCCATACAGCGGCAAGAAGCCCCAATTTGGCGGGCGTGGTGGCGGTGGATTTGGTGGTAACCGAGGCGGTGGTTTTGAACGTGGCGGTGACGACCGCGGCGAACGCACCATGCATACGACAACGTGCGCTCAATGCGGCAACGAGTGCCAGGTGCCGTTTCGTCCAAACGGAACGAAGCCAGTGTTTTGTAACAACTGCTTTCAGCGCGACGAACGGCCAGAGCGCGGTAATTTTTCGCGCTCACCTCAGCAGTTTGATCGGCCATCATTCGCACCATCAGCGCCAGCACCACAGAAATTCGTGCCACCCTCAGTTGATCAATTCAAGGTGCAGCTCGACATGATCAATAGTAAACTTGACCGCATCATGAAACTGGTGTCGCCACAAGTGACGATCGAACCGGTGATTGAAAGTGACGATGAGGCAGCCTCGAAACCAAAGAAAGCAAAAAAGAAGGCGGCAAAATAAAATAAAGTAAGGAATAAAAAAATCGCCCAACGAATAGTCGGGCGTTTTTTTATCGTGCAGCGTTACACGCCTTTCAAAAAATTGACAATGGTCGCGAGCAGCCAGCCGAATACAAAACCGCCGACTGCAGCTGACAGCACCAAACCAACCGCGAGCCCAATTTCGAATGGCTGCACCAAAACGCCGACATTCAGGAAGTGAAGTCGGATGTGCATGTCCACAATCGCCTGAACAAATTCAGGAACAATGGCGACGGCGAGCGCCCACATGAGGTGGAGACCAGCGAATAAAAGCGCAAACGCGTAACCGACGCGCACGGAATGAAGATTGTGTGCAAAGAGCATAGTGTGGATAAATTATTGATTCAAGTATAGCACAGCTTCTAATTGTGCTACAATAATTATATGCAAAGAATCTTTGTCGGCATCAAAATACCGAAAGAGATACAGCAACCAATCGCCATTTGGCGCGCCGGGTTTGCGCACATGCCCGTTCGGTGGATTCGCGACCATGACCTCCACATCACCATCATCCCGCCGTGGAATGAAATCAACATCCACGGCGTTTTAGTCCGTATGCGTCAGGCACTTGCCGGGCGACGTCCATTTTCAATTGATCTCCACAAAATTACGCTTGCACCAGATCCACGCAAGCCGCGCTTAATCTGGGCAGAAGGGCATCCGAGCGAAAAATTACAGGCAATTAAAATGGCTCTGCATCGCTGCCTCAACCACGCTGATGAACGTCCGCTCCGCCCACATGTCACGATTTCAAGATTCAGCCGTCTGTTATTCCGCACGCTCGGTATTAAAAAATTGTGTGTTCCGGTCAAATGGCATTTTCCGGTCACGAGTGTGATATTATACGAGTCGCCCCAAATTCCGGGGAAGGGATATCGCATTATTGAGGAGTTTAACCTTGACGACAGGTATGAATTTTTATCACATTCCAGACACAGCGAACTATTTCGAAACACGCGTGAGCGAGCTGCTTCGTGATGCGCACACACGCTTCGAACAAATTCGAGAAATGAATTCAGATCGTCGCGTGTTGCGCGCATATGATGATCTTCTGCGCGTGATCGAGCAGGTGAGTGCGCCGGCAAGTTTATTTTCAAACGTGTGGCCTGATGATGCGATGCGCACTGAAGCAGAAAAATCTGAACAACTGGCAAATCAGTTGCTGACCAAAATCTCGCTGGACAAAAAATTGTTTGAATTGATTGCGACGATTGATGCGGCTGGATTAAACCCGCTGGAGCAGCGTTTGCAAGTACGAATGCTACGCGATTTCAGACGTGCTGGCGTGGACAAAGACGACGCGACACGCGAAAAAATCACCAGTCTGAAAAATGAGCTGACAGAGTTGGGTCAACAATTTGAAAAAAATATTCGTGAGGATGTGCGCAGCATCAGTGTAAACAACGCCGACGGTCTCGCGGGGTTGCCACCAGATTTCGTCGCCGCTCATCAGCCGAATGAACACGGAGTTATTTCGATCTCCACTGATTACCCAGATTTTCGGCCATTCATGTTGTACGCCGACCATGCCGCGGCTCGCCGTGAACTGTTTATCAAATTTAACACGCGCGCATTTCCAAAAAATGAATCTGTATTGCGATCACTACTCGAAAAACGTTTTGCGCTGGCACAGCTGCTTGGATATTCGTCGTGGGCTGTATATGTGACTGAGGATAAAATGATTCAGAACGCGGCCGCTGTCGCACAGTTTATTGAGCGCATTAACACTGCTGCAAAAAATCGCGCCGCTGTTGAGTATGATGAGTTGCTGGCATACAAGCGCCGGACATCCCCTCAAGCGTCGACAGTTGCAGAATGGGAATCGCCGTATCTCAAAGAAAAATTGCGTGCTGAAAAATTTGAATTTGATTCGCAGGCAGTGCGACCCTATTTTGTCTATGACCGCGTGCGCGACGGGCTGTTAGCGTTGGCTGGAGAGCTGTATGAAATACAATTTGTTCCAGTCACCACTGCAACGTGGCACGAGTCAGTCGAAGTTTTTAACGTCAATCGTGGCACCGCAACCATTGGCCGCATCTATTTGGACATGCATCCCCGCGAAAATAAATATAAACATGCTGCACAATTTCATTTGCAAAGTGGTGTACGTGCAGTTCAGCTACCAGAAGGCGTACTGGTGTGTAATTTTACAGATCCACAGAAGCAAATTCCTGCACTGATGGATCATGACCAAGTGACGACTTTTTTTCACGAATTCGGCCACCTGATGCATCATATTTTGGGCGGGAACACGGAGTTCGCATATTTTTCTGGTGTTGCAACCGAATGGGATTTTGTTGAAGCACCGTCGCAACTGTTTGAAGAGTGGGCGTGGGATGCGAATGTGCTCGCTCGATTTGCGCATCACGCAGAAACGGGCGAGTCGATTCCGGCGGCACTCGTCGCGCAGCTGCGAGCGGCAGAGGAATTCGGCAAGGGTCTGTTTACGACGCGCCAATTGCAGTTCGCTGCGCTTTCACTCGAACTATACGCATCTGATCCACACGGATTTGAAATTCATACGCGCGCAATTGAATTACAAAATCAGTACAACCAATTTCCGTTTGAGGACGACACGCACATGGAATGTAGTTTTGGTCATCTGGACGGATACAGCGCGATCTACTACACCTATCTATGGTCACTCGTTATCGCCAAGGATCTATTCACAAAATTTGAAGCTGATGGCTTGTTGAATGAAGCGGCGGCGCGTGCGTATCGCCAACACATTTTGGAGCCCGGTGGATCGAGCGACGCCGCAGCGCTCATCAATAATTTTCTTGGTCGTGCCTACACGTTCGACGCATTTGAAGCATGGCTTGCAAAATAAATTCAGGCTGGACAATCGTTCGGTCATTTGTTAACATGGTCGACACACACTAATTATTTTTCTATGCTTCATGAGTTAAAAATCGGCGAAAAATCGCCAGAATTGTGCACGGCTGTCATCGAAATTCCACGCGGCAGCCAGAATAAATACGAATTTGATCCGGAATTGCAGGTGATCAAGCTTGATCGCGTTTTGTTTAGCCCAATGTTTTATCCGCTTGATTATGGTTTTTTTCCTCAGACGCTCGGTGGTGATGGAGACACCCTCGATGTTATGGTGCTGACAAGCAATCCGCTGTTCCCGGGATGCGCACTCGACGTACGACCGGTTGGTGTGCTCATGATGAGCGATGACAAAGGACAGGATGAAAAAATTATCGCCGTTGCAAAAGCTGATCCTCGATTTAAACACATTGCAGACATCAGCGACGTCAACGAGCATCTCAAACTCGAGATCGCGCATTTTTTTGAAACGTACAAAACGCTTGAAAAAAAATCATGCTCGATCGGTGGGTGGGAGGATAAAGCGCACGCGCAGCAGGTCATCACTGAATGCATGCAGCGGTTCGCCAAAAAATGAGGTATGATGGATGAGAAAATGCAAACGCTCCGCACAGAATCTGATAAATTTCGCGCTGAAGTGACGAAGCAGGTGAGCACTTACATTCTCGCCGGTTTTGGCATCGTAGCTGGTCTCGCGTGGAACGAAGCGATCCGATCGCTTATTGATTACATCTATCCGCTTCCGCAAAATGGAGTACAGGCAAAATTTTTGTACGCGGTGGTCATCACGATTGTGGTGATTCTAGTCAGTATGGCTGTGTTGCGAAGCAATCGAGCGCATGACAAAAAATCGAGACATGATTGAAGTCGGCCTCGGTTCAATCATTGCAATTCATAAGCCAGTCGGTCCATCGTCAAATGCTATCCTCACTCGCATCAAACGAATCACCGGCATTAAAAAAGTTGGCCATGCGGGCACACTCGATCCGCTCGCGAGCGGCGTTTTGGTTGTTGGCATCGGACGCAGCGCAACGAAATTGTTGTGGGGCAGCGATCTTGATGAAAAAGAATATGTTGCATCGATTCAATTTGGCGTAACGAGTACGACCGATGATGAAGAAGGGGAGAAGACACAAATCGCTGCTGCGAAAATTCCTTCGCCCAGCGATATAAAAAATGTTTTAAAAAAATTTGTCGGCACGATTCAGCAAACCCCGCCGATCTATAGCGCGCTCAAAATCGCCGGTAAGCCGGCCTACAAATTGGCGCGTGCCGGAACGCCAATTGCACTGGCATCTCGATCGGTGATCATCGACAATATTGAATTGTTGGAATACGAGTGGCCTGTTGCAAAAATTCGAGTGCGCTGTCATTCGGGCGTATACATTCGTTCGCTCTGTCGCGATGTCGGAGAGTTGCTCGGCTGCGGTGCGTACACGGCTGATCTCATGCGCACTCGCGTCGGAAAGTTTTCACTGGATGAGTGCCTTGCGCTCGAGCAATTTGAAACACTGTGGAACAAAACCGCGCCATCAGCTTCACCTTGACAGTGCGGCAGGGCGCGTTTTTTTATTGACGATTCTGCCACATTTATTTATAATTGACGCCACCTATCACGGCACCTATGAATGCTCAAAAATATGTTTCTGCAGCACGGCTCCAAGAACTCAAGGATGAATTACGCCAGTTAAAATTCACAACAATTCCGAAAATAGCGCAGCAAATTGATGACGCAAAACAAAATGGCGATCTGTCTGAAAATGCGGAATATTCAGACGCAAAGGAGCGTATGGCATTTGCGCACGGACGCGTTGCTGAACTCGATCAGCTATTGTCTAACGCGGTCGTCATCAGCGAACCGGTCGCCGGAGCCGAAACAGTGCATATCGGCTCAACCATTGTCGTCGAAACGAATGGCGCACCGCGAACCTACACCATTGTTGGCTCCAACGAGGCAGATCCGAGCGCCGGGCTCATTTCAAATGAATCACCGATCGGTGAGGCATTTTTGGGTCGTAAAGTCGGTGACGACGTCGAGGTGGTGACGCCGATCAAAACAACGAACTACAAAATTCTTGAGATCAAATAGTATGGATGAAACGGTTGGACATCGGTCGGAAGAGGAGGTACGGCTCGAGAAATTGCGCGAGCTGCAATCGCGCGGTATTGACGCCTATTCAGATGAAGTGCATCGCACACATCTGGTGTCTGATTTGATCGCTCAATTTGACGCGCTCCAAACAGCGACAGCCGTTGTTATTGTCGATGGTCGGTTAACCAGCGCGCGTTGGCATGGCGGATCTGCATTTGCCGATGTGGCTGACCGTTCAGGCCGCATTCAACTGCACCTGCGTAGAGATGTGATTGGTGAGGATTCATACGCCACAATAAAAAATTTATTTGATGTCGGCGATTTTATCGAAGTGACCGGCACACTGATCATGACGAAAGTGGGGGAGAAAACCGTTGAGGTCACCCAGATGCGTCTGCTGAGCAAGGCGTTGCGTCCACTTCCTGAAAAGTGGCACGGGTTACAGGACATCGAAATTCGGTATCGCCAACGTGAGCTTGATTTGCTGTCAAATGCAGAGGTACGCGATCGGTTCATCATTCGATCTAAAATGATTTCAGCGATGCGGCAATTTTTGGATGCGGCGGACTTTCTCGAAGTTGAAACGCCGATGCTCCAGCCCATTCCGGGTGGTGCGAGTGCGCGTCCCTTTGTGACGCACCACAATGCGCTGGACACTGATTTCTTTTTGCGAATTGCGCCAGAGCTGTATTTAAAACGATTGGTGGTGGGCGGTTTCGAAAAAGTGTACGAAATCGGACGCTGCTTTCGCAACGAAGGAATTGACTATGCGCACAATCCGGAATTCACCATGATGGAGTTGTACTGGGCATATGCGCACAAGGATGAGTTTGTAATGTTTCTTGAAAATCTCGTGACGCATATGATCGGCACAGCGTTTCATTCGCTACAAATTCCATTTGGCGAAATGGTATTGAACTTTGATTCGCCGTGGCCGCGAAAAACTTTTCGTGAGGTGATCATCGACGCGTGCGGCATTGATATTGACGAACATCATACACGCGAGCAGCTCGCGTCAGCAGTCGCAGCACAGGGGATTGCGATTGATTTCGAAGGGTGTGTCGGCGTGGGCGAATGTTATGATCAGTTGTTTAAAAAAACGGCGCGTCCGCAGTTGGTGCAACCAACATGGGTGTTTGATTATCCAATTGAATTGAAGCCACTCACCAAGGCGCTCGTCAGCGATCCAGCCAAGAGCGCGTCCGTTCAGCTCGTGGTGAATGGGGCGGAAATTGTGAATGCGTATTACCATGAACTGAACGACCCCGTTGAACAACGACGTCGGTTTGCTGAGCAGCAATCGCTGCGCGATGCCGGTTCCGAAGAAGCGCAGTGGATGGATGAAGATTTTGTACGGTCGCTCGAGCACGGGATGCCTCCAACGTCAGGCGTTGGCATTGGTATCGATCGCTTGGTAGCATTCATCACGAATTCGCCTAATTTGAAAGAGTCAATTTTGTTTCCGACACTGCGCCCTGTCTCAAAAGAGTAATATGCCGACAATCGTCACACATCTCAATCCGCACCTCGATGAGGTTGTTTGTATTTGGATGGTGCGTCGTTTTTTGCCGCGGTGGAATCGGTGCACCGTCAAATATGTCGCTACAAATCCGCATGGCGGGAGTGTCAAAGCCACGGATCGTGATTCGACGATCATGTATATTGGCGTGGGTCGTGGAAAATTTGATGAGCACAAGGGTAATCTGGACGAATCCGCAACAACGCTCGTGTATACATTTTTGGTTGGTGAAAAAAAAATTAAATTGGCAACAATTGAGCGCGCGGCGCTTGCAGAGCTGGTCGCGTTTGTGAATGACGATGATCATGGGAAACACATCACGCAACTGCACAGCGAATTTTCCTTTTCAACAGCAAACGCGTTTATGCCGCGGACGGGGATGAAATCAGCGGCAATTCTTACTGCGGGAGCCGCGTATCTTGACGGTGTGTTTGAGTGTCTGTTGGAAAAACATTTGCTCGAGCGTGATTGGAAAAAAATGCAGTTGGTTAAAACACGCGTCGGACGAGCCGTTGCCGTGCAAACAGAAGCAAGTGCGAAAACCGTGCTACGACGAGCCAGCCGAGAGGGAATTCAGATCGCAATTGTGTTGAATCCAAAAAACAAATTTCGTTCTATCAGAGCTGTTCCTGAATCACCCGCTGATTTTTCAGACGCGTTTCAACGAGCGCACGCGCTTGAACCGCACGCAGAATGGTACTTGCATCACAGCAAAAAAATGCTGATTTGCGGCTCTGATGTTGCGGCAAATGTGACACTCTCAAAAATGTCACTTGCTGCCTTGATACAGCTCGTTGCGGTATGAAAACAAAACGCAGCGTCATGTGTTTTGGAACGTTTGATATCATACATCCCGGGCATGTAAAGTTTCTGGCTGCAGCGCGCGCACTCGGCGACGAATTACTTGTCGTTGTCTCACGTGATGATCGACGAGCGGCACTGAGCGGCGCCATGCCGGTTCACACGCAGCGCGAACGCATTGCGGTGCTGGATGGCCTCAAATCAGTCACGCGCGCAATTGCCGGCAAAAAAAATGACATTCTTGTCGTTGTTCGACAACACAGACCCGATATCATTGCGCTGGGTCATGATCAGGTGTATGGTATTTCTGCCCTGCAAAAATGGTGTGAGCAGCAAAAAAATCCACCACGCGTCATACGATTGAGGGCGTTTAATCGAGCGCGGCACTCAACCTCGCGTATTAAAGCAGTATTATGCCAGTAGCTCGACACGTGAGACGCCAAATTTTTGTTGCACTTTCACTTGTTGTTGATCAGCACGGCCACGTTTTGCTTGCACAGCGGCATGATCCAAAAAATCGCGGCATGCACGAGCGCTGGGAATTTCCCGGTGGTAAGGTTGAATTTGGGGAACAGCCTGCTGCAACCGCTGTCCGCGAGGCGAGGGAAGAGGTGGGAATTGATATTATCGTTGATCGAATTCTGAACATTTATTCATGGTTTCATCCGGATCGGCCGCACATTCAGGTTGTATTGATGGCATATATTGCACACCGTGCGAACGAGCAACAGCAACCAAAGCCGAGTTGTCGCGAAGTGCAGGCTATTGCATGGACGCGGATAGAAGCAGCGCTCGGAATGAATGTGATCGACAATAACAAGATAATCCTGCGCGATTTAAAAAAGGCGCTTACAAAAACCACTGTATGATCGACAGTAACATTTTGCGAAACCAAACTGATCGTGTCCGTGAATCAGTCGTCTCGCGCAAGGCGAGCGTTGATGTTGATGCGTTGTTGCGGTGTGATGCGGAGGTTCGCACGCTCCAGTCTCATGTTGACGAGCTTCGGCACGGCTTAAAATCACGGTCAAAAGGGAAACCAACCGACGAGGAGCGCACTGAATTGCAGCGTCTGTCTCAGGAAATTAAAACAAAGGAGACTGAGCTTGCCACGCGCGAGCATACACGCAATGAATTGCTGCAAATGCTACCAAATTTAAATGATTCTGAAACGCCGATCGGCGAAAGTGAGGCAGATAATGTAGTGGTAAAAATTGTCGGCGAACAGCAACACTATGATTTTCAGCCGAAACCGTATCATGAGCTGGCCTCAGTGAAACCGCTGCTGAAATGCGCAGAGGGAGTGCGCACCTCGGGGAGCAGGTTCTATTATCTTACGGGAAAATTAGCACAACTGCAGCGCGCCGTGTTTGATATTGCGCTTGAATTTATCACACGCGATGGCTTTGAACTGATCGTTCCACCGATTTTAGTGCGTGAGCGTGCTATGTTTGGAACCGGCCATTTTCCGGCTGATCGGTCTGAAATTTATGAAGTAAATCCGGGTGATGATAATCTGTTTTTGGTGGGTACTGCTGAAGTGCCACTTGTCTCACTCCACGATGGCGAAACACTGTCTGTAAACGAGCTACCAAAAAAATATGTAGCACAAACATGCTGTTTTCGAAGGGAAGCGGGAAGTTACGGTAAGGATCAGGCCGGAATTTTGCGCGTTCATCAGTTTCAAAAAATTGAAATGGTCGCGTTAACGACACCGAACGAGTCGCGCGCGATGCACGAGCGCA
>Ga0209541_10000936_pt1 | contig 58171 bp, 60 predicted proteins | sample RifCSPlowO2_01_FD_184027 | JGI IMG/M metagenome (GOLD analysis project Ga0209541, IMG submission 184027) | Groundwater microbial communities from Rifle, Colorado - Rifle CSP2_plank lowO2_0.1 (SPAdes) (version 2) | ecosystem: Environmental > Aquatic > Deep subsurface > Groundwater | place... | reverse complement strand
AGCATCTATATCTATATCAGCATATTTATCTAGAGTTTTTTCTGCCCAATTGAGAGTTGTTTGCAGGTTTTCTAAAGAAATATTAGACTGGTTTTTAATTATTCTATTTAATCTAGACCTTACTTGATATACTTCTCGTTCCATATATGCCTTGTCTACTGGAGATATTGATGTTCTTTGTTGTTTTTGCAATTGTGCTATTTTTACATTTAATTGATTTAAAGAATCAGAAAATGGATTATAGTCTTCTGTATAATATCTGAAAATTATTTCTTCTACCTCTTTTAATATTTGAATTAAATCTTTTAAAGGAATTTTATCAGAATTTTTAATTGCATAATTTAATTTTGATTGAGCTCCTTCTAATTCTTCAGTTATTTCGTGCTTTTCTTTTTTTACAGATAAAGTTCTTTTTTTATTTTCTAAATTAATATATTCATTTAAGGCAGTATTATAAGTATTTTTTACATCTTCCTGATATTGCTCTGCTTTATCTTTATACTTTGTTGGCTGAGCAGAATCTATATATTTAGACAACATTGTTTGGGTTTGCTGATGTAAGCTAGAGAAATCCTCTCTTGACATTCTTCCATCTAAAAAATCTTCTGCAGATGAAAAGAAACCGCGAACTCTCTTTTCTACAGGCTCAAATTTTTGAGATTCTTCTATTATTATTTCCTGCTGAAACTTGGATAATTGTTCCTCTGACATTTCTTGTTTTAATTGCTGGAAAGATTGTGGAGAAACTTCTTTAAATCTATTTAATTGCTCTTGTGAAATCTGCCTTGCATTTAATTTAGCTTTTTGAACTCTACTTATTCTTTGATTTAATCTTGTTATTAATGAATTTAATCTTGCACTTAATTCATTGTCAGCTTGAATTTGTCTCTGATATTCAGAATAAAAAGCAGTAACTGATATTCAGAGTAAAAAGCAGTAATATATTCATGAGCTTTTTCTAAATTTTCTATTGGTTCATCTTCATTGTTTAACAATGAATCCAAATAATTAATATTCTGCTCAATCTGCTCCCTATTTTGCTTGAAAGAAATATAATCCTCAAGAGCCTTGTTTAATTGAGCTATAAGCTCATTAACTGATTGAAGGTATTTTGATTTTGGGAATCTTATTACAAAAGACTTTATGTAATTTTGAGTTGAATTATATCTTCTTAAAATAAAATCTTCTTTAAATTCAGAATCTTTTGTATTTTCTATAAAAGCTGAAACTAAAAGGGATATTTTTTTGTACTCCTTGCTATCTGGTGTTTCGGAAAATATTCTTGAAAACAAAGATGGTTTTTCTGAAGAGGCTCCTGGTTCTTCTGCAGTTTCTCTTGCTCTTCTTGCCCTTGTTAAATCTGGCTCTTCAATTGAAATACCAGGTCTATCTGAAGAGGCTCCTGGTTCTTCTGCAGTTTCTCTTGCTCTTCTTGCCCTTGTTAAATCTGGCTCTTCAATTGAAATACCAGGTCTATCTGGCTTTTCAGAACTAGAAAACCAGCCAGATTTATAAGCCAAGAACAACAAATATCCGAGGGCAGCCAAAATTCCCAAACCTAAAATCTTCTGACCATCACTAAGATCAGGCATTTTTCCAGTATCTTTCAAAAATAAAACAGCAATTACCAAAAGAGCAATAATAAATAGAACCAAAGAGAGAATTGAAGAACCCTTATTTTCTGAAAACTGACCCCAAATCCATTTTATTAAATATAATACTCCAATCAATAAGCATAATAGAAAAACAAGAACAGCTATCGGACCTAAATCACCAATATTAAAATTAAATTTTCTTTCAAATGAAACAAACCCAATTGACAAAATTATAGCAAGAATTACTGGCGTTTGCCTGCCTAATTTATCTTCTATAGTATGGGAGAAAACAGCTATTAACAAAGCAAGAGACAAAAGAAAATCCCAAAATTGATGATATGAATCATATAATTCCAATAAACTGCCTACAGATAAATCAAAGAATGGAAATGTAAATGTTGAAATTCCACTGTAGCTTGAATCATAATAATATTGAGCAGAAACTAATGGAACTAAATTAAATAATACAAATATAAACAACAATAACTTAAATTTCATTTTACATTAATTTTGTTTTTAATTCCAAAAGTGATTTTTTTCTTAATGGCAAAACTGAATTTGTAAGTTCCATTAATTTTACAATAGCCTCATTCATGGATAATTTATCATTTTTTGATATTTTGCTTGATAATTCAAGAAAAGTTTCTTTTAAATCCCCGTTTGACTGATGTTTCTTTGCATTAATCAGATTATTAATCAATAGCTTAATGTAAGCGTTATTTGACAAATTTAAGGAAATAATCTTATTATTAACATCTTCAAGCATTAATTTCCTTTCAATCTCCAGATTAAAGACTTTTTCGAGTTTTTTTAATGATCTTCTTGAGCTTAAATGAAAAATAAAACTAGATCCAAATGAAAAAAACTGCGAATAAGTGGTGTAAATTAAGTCTCTTAACAACAATCTTTGGTTTTCTGTTATTGATAGATCCCTTTCTATATAGGAGACAAGGATTTGTAACAAAGACAGAGTATTAGAAATATTCTGCAATGAAAACTCTATATTTCTAGCAAATTTAGATGTTTTGTAATAGGCATTGTATTCTTCTGAAGATTTATTAAGCACGTTTTGCAGATAATTTATAGAATAATTTTCAAAATTTGTTGCTGCTTTGTCCAACTTGTTTAGAAAAACTCTTGACAACTCTTCTTGTATTGATTTTCTGTTTGAGACTGTTGTTATATATGTGTTTAGTTGATTTAATAAATTATTTATTTTTAAGCCGAAAATAGTATATTTTGAATATGTCTTGTAATTTTCAAGATTTTTCTCAAAAATTACCTGGAGTTCCTCTATTGAATAATCTTGAAGACTGGAATTTACATGCTTAAGAAAATTGTAAGAATCTTTTGCAATTGAATCTCTTTTAATCTTAAATTTTTTTTCTTCATCTAATTTGGAAATATTATCTTCCAAATCATCTAACAAGGATTTAACTAACAAACTATAATCTGTGTTTAATATGAATTTTTCATAAACCTGGAAATTATTTGTAAATATCTGCTTAAGCTCTTCTGTTTCATATAATTCAGCATTATTCAGGACTTCTGTCAAAATATTTATTGTCTGCTCTACTGCTGCCTGCTGTTTTTTTCTTAATTTTTCCTTGTTTTCCCTTAATTTTAATATTGGATTAGGCTTAAAAGATTTTAAAACTTCAAATAAAGTTATTGAAAATTGTTTTTCAGGAATTTCTATTTTTTCAGATATCTCTGTTTCCAAAGAAGCTAATTTTTCTATGTAATTTATATACAAGGAATCAATTTGATTATATTCAGCATTTAATTTCTTTAAGAAAGAGTCTTTTTCTTTTCCAGAAAGCTTGGTTTCTATTATTTCTTTTGTTTCAAGATATTTTTCCTTTATTTCAAACATTTTATTGTTTATTTCAAGAATCTCCTGGTCTGTTTTTTTCTCCAAGTTAATCAAAGAAATTAAGGCTTGAGAATTGGATTTAAAGCTGTTTAAGACTAAATTTACAAATGTTAAATTTGCTTCGTAAGCATTTTTTGTTAGTTCTTCCTCTTCTTTTTTCTGCAATTGTTTGTAAAATGAAATTAATTTGTTTTTTAATTCAATAAATTTAAATTTGTAATCTTTATCAGATAATTTCATAAGCTCCTTTATTTCATCATTGAACAACAAAATAAAATTTTCAATTTCGTCTTCTGTTAAATTTCCTTGGTTTATTGATTCCTTGAAGCTATTCAGCCTTTTTCTTAAATCTGAGTAAACTGCATCCAAATCTATTTTAGGCTCTTCTTTTTTTATCTGTGAAACTGGCTCATCCAGATATAGATGAATATTATCCCTGAAAAAAGAATAATATTCTGACAGCTGCTTTGAGAATTCAACTGCTTTTTTACCATAATAAGAATTTCTGCCATGCTTATTTATGAATTCAATTATTTTTAAGTCCAAAATATCAAAATCTTTTAAGATTAAATTCTTATTTGAAGATTTTTTTATTAATGAAGAGAAATTATTTAGATTTTGGAAAAGATCTTCCAATTCTTTTTCAGGGGGATTATCTAAAACAATGGTTTCTTTTTGTTTTTTAAAATTGAAAAAGTTTTTGATCATTTTCAAGGACCCCCCACTGGTCTGGCTGCCGGAGCTCTCCTATCTACAAACAACCCAATTATACCAATTAAAATTGCAATCCAGAAAAGCATATGCAATAAATTAAATAAATTTATATCAACAAACCAACCAATTAAAGGATTTTGAACAATTGACAGCATACTAAAAATAACAACATAGGCCCAAGCGCCTGCTGTCCAATATCCTGTTCCCAATTTCTGCATTAGCTGGAAAATTACAAAATAAATCAAAATTAAAAAAAATAAGAAAGCTAATGGTCCTAATGACAATAAAGTTACACCAGTCTGCCTTTCCCAATATATTAGCCCAAATGACAAAGCCAAAGACAATCCAATAGACAATGTTTTAGACTGAGATCTTAAATGGGTATTTTCAAATACTGCCTGAGTCAGGCCTAAAAATATTAATAAAGACAAGAAGAAATCAATCCATCCTGAATAAATTCCATATAAATATAAGATATCATCTACGCCACCAACAGACAAAAATCCAAAATCAAAACTTTGATCATAATAGTATTGGGCACTAGCTGAATTAAGCATAAAAACAAGCAAAATTGTAAATATCACCGCTTTTTTTATTAACATTAATTTAATTAGAATAAGAGTATATTTAAAGGTTTTTGCTAAAAATTGCTAATTTTTAGAAAAATAGTAATTAGTTAGTATTCTGAAGAAAAATAAAAATATTTAAAAAGCACAGAAAAAACATAGTTTTTATGGCAGATGTGTTGATTTTACCAGCAATTTACATGGGTCTAGTTTTAGGATTATATGAATTCTTTGCAATTCACAAAGACTTGGCTTTTAGAGGAAGCCATTTTCTGAAACATTTCTGGCATTCATTATTAGTTACTATGCTTTTTATTTTTGTTTTAATGAATATGAATTTTGTTTTTGAATCAATTCCTGCATTAAGCACAATTCCGTTTTTAGGAAATGAAATTGTTGTAAGAGTAATTATTGGATTAATTACAATATTAAAAGTGCATGGATCTGGTGTTGTTGCCAGAGGAGCTGGTAGAATGGGAAGCATTGGAGAAACATGGGTTCACGCATTAATTATTACTGCTTTAATTCAGGCAGCACCATTTGCATGGCCTTTTGTAAGCAGATTAATATCACAATATCTGCCTTTCTTGCCAGTGTAATCTTTTTTTTTAAAAAAGCTTAATTGAAAAATTAGATGCTAATATTTGTATCTAAACATTAAAAGACTACTTCTTTTGTCTTAAATTTCTTTCTTCCTTTTTCTAATATTTTTTTAATATTTTCGGCTTCTTCATTTGAACCAGGCCATTTCCCAAAAAAGCCTATTAATGGTTTCTTTTTTGTTTTATTTACTAATTTTATAACTACATCAGAAAATAATTCTCCTGATTTTTTTATAGCTTTTATTTTTGAATAGGATTTATTAGATAAGGATATTACTTTTGTCATAATATATGCATATATATTTCTGCAACTATATTTGCGAAATTCCTCTCGCCAACAAACTAAATACTAAAATTCCAACTGTTGAAATTACAACATAAAGAAGAGTTGAAATTAAAATATTTTTACCAATAAGATTTTTTTCTGACAACCTATCTATGCCTTTTTCAATTCCACTTGCTAATATGGTTAAAATAATTCCTATCTGAATTACATAAAGGCCAATAACTAACTGCAGATAAAAACCAGGAATTACATCCTTTATATTTATTATATCCAACGGCAAGTTCTGAATGCCTACTGTTGCATCTGGAGATAATTCTGTTGCTTTTGCAAACTCCTCACCTAATTTATTGATTACAGTGGTAATCATCGAGCTAACTGCAATCACAATTCCAGCAATCATTGGAGTCAAGAAAGAAACCTGAGATTTCATTGAAGAAATTATATCTGCCAATAAATCTTTTAATCTTTCATCCACAACATGAATTTTTTTCACATAATTTGAAATTGTCAACAAAGATTTGGAAACTGTCATTGGGGATTTTTTAGCTGCCTGAACAAGAACTTTCATAGAAGTTTCAATTAAAGAGCTTGGGTAAAAATTTAACGCCCCCCTTTGCTTGTCAAAAACAGCTGCTTTAACATCCATTCCAAGTCTTCTTATATTATAATCAATGAGCTTGAATAAATTTCCAGCTGGTGTATTTTTCATATTTTCAGCTACTTGGCTAAAAGCAACTTCTACTGGAATTCCATCTCCAACCCTATTTCCCAATTGAAACAAAGCAGCTGTAAATTCCTTTTCAAGATCCATTGTCTCTTTTCTGATTTTAATTATGTCTTTTGTTGTCATATAATAATACAAACTGATTGCAATTGCCACACCAAGGGGAATTAAAAGACTAATTAGCATTGAAAATGTACTATATGGACCCAAGCATTTTCCTGACACGCATTTATAATCCAGTAATTTAAAACCTAAAAAAGCAGCCTGATCTAATGAAGAATCGAAGAAATGCATAAATATTGGGGTAAATCCAATTAAAATAAAAATTGAACCTAATAATATTGACAGAAACTTAACACTAAATTGCAGTCCTAAAATTTTAGTTTTTTGAAATCTGTCCAAAGAAAATTGCCTTGAAAAAAATTCTGATTCTGAATAACCTGTTGGTCTTTTTTCCAACAAGTTTGTGCCAATAAAATAGATTGCTATGGGCAGAAAAATATTGTAAATAAATGCCAAATGATACCATTTTACCAAGCCCCCAATAAAGCTACCCATTAAAGGAAAAATTACCAAACCTAAAATTGGCAAAATGACACCAAGCATATGAAGCATTGTAATTGGTGTTTTTAATTCTTGAGCATAATGAAGCATCCTTTCATATACTGAAGTTAAAATTGTTTCAAGTGATTTTTCAAGCAATCTTACCCTCCTAATTTCATCTGGCTCATATAAAGAGCCTTGAATTAAATGAAAAGATTCTATGAATTCAAGATTATATGGTTTCCAATAAATCAAATAATTATCAAGACTGTCTTTTACTGTTACAAATTTTCCTGTTTCTACATCCCACAATACTTTTCTTAAATCCAAAGATAAAGGGGCTGTTAAGTGTTCACCAGCAAATTTTACTGCATTTTCCAAATTTGATGTATGTCTCATATATGTAACAATATAAAGAATACAAAGAACCATCTGATTGCTTGCCTTTAACCTATAATCATTTGCTAATTTTAGAGGATACTTACTTAACGGAATAATAACTAAAAATCCTGAAATTAAAACAGCTAATGAAAGAAAAATAGGAACTTGGGAAATTAATTCTTTCAATGGCAAAGATTCCAAAGAAAATAATACCAGCAAAGGAACTAATAAGGTCAAAAAACCCATCAGTATTATTGCCAAGCCAATTAAAACTGCAAAACTCATTGCTCCTTCCGGAGTTATATCCAAATGAAGTCTTTCAATTGCTTCCTGAATTCTTAATATCACTTTTTTATCTGGACTTACTCTTAAAAGTTTTTCAGAAGCATTGCAAAACTGTTCATATCTTGTTAAATTTTTTTCCAAATTCTCTTTTCTAAATATTTTATATTCTATTGAAAAGTTTTCATCTGGAAAATACTCTTGATCTGAAAATTTAATTTGTCTTGAGATTTCTTCCCTATATTTTTTTAAAATATCTTCTGTACTTTCTTCTATTTTCATTTCGTTTCTCTCTTTAACCAGTCTGCCCATAAAGAATAAATTTTTTCATTATCTAAAGATTCTGTTTCCTCTTTTACTTGCTCAATAATTTTATGGAAAGCATCATTGGATCTTACTATGAATTCTGCTTCCAAAACTTTGGGCAGGTTTAAGCTTAAAGAAGTATCAACTAAAGCCTGATTTATTTTTGCCCTCAACAAAATATTTTCCCATAAAGCATTCCAATCAGAAGACCATTCTTTTGTATTTGATGCTATTGATTTAAGAACTTCAGAATCACCATTAATTAAATCATCTGTAGGCTCCAACTGATCTGTTTTAGGATTGTATTTCATTAAATCTACAAAACCTTTTTCTTTTAGAGGATCTTTTTCCCAATGTTTTCTTACTTCTGTAATTGAAAGAACTCTCCTAAATTTATGAAGCCCATCTGGACTTTTTACTGGATTTGAGATTATGATAATATCTGTTGCTTTGAAAGAAGTTCGAGGAACTTTTAAATCATTCACAACTCTGTCAAATACACCATAAGGACTATCACCGTGTATAGTTCCTGCAACAACATTTGCTGCTGCACCTATTCTCATTGCTTCATACAAAGATAAACATTCTGTGCTTCTAATTTCACCCACAATTATTGCAGAATCTCCTAATCTTAATGCAGTTCTAATTCCCTCGTCTGCAGGAACTTCTGTTGAGGAATGGGACAAAGCAGAACGAACTTTCATTGACTGAATATTATATCCTATTTTTCTCATTGCTTCTGTATTAATTTCTTCTGTATCTTCAATTACTAAAATCCTATATTTTTTCATGATCTCAAATAAAGAAGCCCCTAAAATCGAGGTTTTTCCACTTGATCTAGATCCTGCAAAAAGTACACTTCTAGAATTATCAAATAAAAAACTTATTAATGCAGAACCTAAAGAATTAATCATTTTATTTTTCATGAATAATGGCAAAGTCCAGGGATTATCTCTGTGTCTTCTGAAAGAATAAGCTAAACCTAATCTGCTTAAAGGTTCGGAAATAACAGCAACTCTTGACCTTGCTCCTGGGATTGACAACTCTGTATCTAAAATTGGATTAGCCTGATCTAATGGTCTTCCAGATAATAATCTGAATTTAGTTGCCCAGCTTTCAGCATCTTCTGAACTAGGAATTATATTTGTAACACAATCACTAAAATCTTCGTGAACTATAAATATGGGTGTTTGTCCAATCGGGCTATTTACTACAATATCCTGGATTTTTTGATCTTGCAACAATAATTCTATAGCACCAAAACCTATTGTGTATCTTACTAATATTTTAGCTAATTCATTGATTGCCTCCAATGGCATTTCAATATTTTTATTATTTAACAGATCAATTAACAAGTCACGCCCAATATTATAAAAAGTTCTTCTTAATCTTTGAGGATCCAGGAATTCCTCATCCTTTGGTTTATGTTCTGACAAGACTTTTCTTGCAACATTCAATATTTCATACTGATCTTCTGTTAATTTTAATTCTGGTGGAATTAGCCTGTAATAATTTTTAACATCCTCCTTTATTTTGTAAATAAAAACATCTGTATTTCTTAAAGAATAAGAATCCAATTGCTTTGACTGCTCTGGAATTTTTGTAGATATTTTTGTAAAAAGAAAAATTGGAGTAATATTAGGCTTAAAGAATTGTTTGTATAATTCTCTTGAGCCAACTACATAACCCCCTAACTGATCTTCAAATAATTTGATTAAATTTGTTTTGCCTAAAACCCTTGCTATGTATTCTAATTTAGTCAAGAAATCCTGCTCTTCAACTAACTGATTTTGGTCTTTTTCTTTCGCAAGATAGATCCTTGTTTCTCTTGCCAATCTTCTTGCTTCAACATAAGTTCCCAAAGGATCTGCTTTTAATAATGTAAAGATCAGGTATTGTAATGACAAAGCTTTATTTCTAAATGATTCTGAGGAAACGTCTGTTGTTTTTAATGCCAAGATTCTTTTTTGCTTTGTCATATGCTTGTATATATTTGCAATTTCAATCAAGGCCTGGGTTTGCTCATAATCATATTCATAATTTCTTTTTTGAATCAGAATAAGTCTTACTGAAGAGGGAAATTCAACTAATTTTTCAATCACTTTAGACATTACTACTGGATTTTCTTCAACAGAAGGAGAATAAGGCCATTTAGATGCATCTATTTTTAGAACTTCTTCTTGTCCTTCCCTCACAATTTCATACTCTTTTTGAACAGGAGCTGCCATAAGATCTCTTTTTAACAATAGTTTTAAATATGATATTTTTTATATAATAAGTTAACAATATATAAATTTGGTGAAAATATAATGGCCCTAATTACCCAAAATGCAAATGATGTAATTTCTGATATTAACAGCAAATTAAGAAGTTTAGAAAGCAAGAACAGCTTATTATCTGAACATCTTTTAACAGTAAACCAAAACAGCATAGAGGAATACAAGAGATTAGGCAAAGAAATAAGCATCTTAAACTCTGAAATAAAAAAATTGAAAGAAGAATTATACACAATAAAACAGGCTCTAAATGGATTTTTGAGAGAAACTGATTTTTTTGCAAAGAAAAACGACATTAAAGTTTTGGAAAAGTATATTAATTTGTGGAACCCATTAGAATTTGTAACAGAAGAAGAAGTTGAAAAAATAATTGAAAGAAAGCTTTTGGAAAAAGCCCCAGCAAAAAATAAATTAAATTTAATAAAAAAAGAAAAACTGATTAAAGAAGAAGGTGATAAATCTGATAAATAATAATGATATTTCAGAGAGAGTTGGAGAATTACAAGATCAGGGTCTTTCTAATCCTCAAATTTATAATTCTTTAAAAAAAGAAGGATATAATAGCGTACAAATAGATGATGCAATTAATCAGAAACAATTAACTGCACAGGAAAATACAGAAGAAACTTCTGGTTTAGATGAAGCGCCTGAACCAGGATTAAAGCCTTCTTTGATGAATGAACCAGATGAACCACAGGGATCAACAACAAGTTCTTCTAATGGAGGATTTGGTGGTGGATTTTCAGGAGTTACATTTCATGGAGATTTCCAGGGATCAAGATCTGGATTAGATGATGTTGAAACTTTGATTGAACAAATTATAGATGAAAAATGGAAAACTACAATAGATAGAATTGGAAATTTAGATGTTTGGAAGGAAAGAGTTAGAACAGATGTTGTTTCTATTAAACAAGAATTAATAAGACTAGAGCACAGGTTTGAAAATATTGAAAAAGCAGTTTTGGGAAAAATTTCACAATATGACAGAAATATTGTAAATATTGGAAATGAAATGAAAGTTCTTGAGCAGGTTTTCCAAAAAATAATGACTCCTCTGACAACAAACATCAAAGAATTATCAAGGATTACAAAAGAACTTAAGGGAGAAAAATAAACTTAGTTGTCATATTCTTCTTTTTGATATTTTTCACAACCTTTCTTGAATAATTTGTTTAATAAGAAAAAGTTTTTCAGAATCATTCCTTTTTATTTTTGTGAATAACTGACTCTTCTTATAACTTCACTAGCAATTATTAACAATACTAACAAACCCAAAATTTTTGGATGTAATACAGTCTTTCTCAATAAAGCCAAAACACTTGTTTCTCCTGCTGCTGGATATTGAATTATTGATGGACCGAATACTTGAGAAAAAGAAACTAAAAAAATTAAAATAGTGCCGCCAATTACAACGCCAAGAACAATTGCGTTTTCCTTTGCAACCTCCCTTATAAAATCAGGTTCTACCCCTAAAAACATAAATGCTAAAATCATCAACATGCCAAAAACTACAAAAATTATGAACCATGGCGTTGCAAATTCAATAATCTGGCGGGCTTCTGGAACCACTATGAATAAAATTGTAACTGAAAAAGCAATAAGCGAATTTATCGGCTTATTATCAGAAAATAATTTTATTTTATTTAAAATTGCAAAAAAGACAGTAAATATAAATATGAAGATAACTATCGGCATGAAAAACTGAAGTAAATTTGTTGAAAGTATTGTTGCCATTATCTATTTCTCCCAAAGCCTAATTCCTGAGCTCTTTCCTGCAACCATTGCGTCCAAGTGGTTTGACTATTTCCTGACTGGGTTGCCAATAATATTACAATCACCATTCCACCTATAAACAAGAGAGTTGCTCTTGTTTGATAATCATACAAAAAATCAGTTAAAAATGGAGGCATGATAAAACCGTAACCCAGTAAAAGATCTGAACCTAAAGCAAGCAAAACTGCAATTGCTGAAAATAATAAGGCTAGTATGGCCATTACCCCCTGAAAACCAGATGACACTCCACCAAAAGTACCTAAAAATAACAAGAACATCAATATAATTATTAACAACATAGCTACATTTGGCAAGAATCTGTTTAACATATCTATAAAGAAAAGATTTCTTATTGCCAAAAAAGCAAGAACTAAAGAAACAATCAAATCAATATTTTTTTTATTTGTTCCAAATAACTTAATTTTTTGAAGAATACCAAAAGTTATAGTAAATACTAAAAGAAATGGCAGAGCTATATCAAAAACACCAATTGATTCAAATGTTGTTACAATTTCATATAAAGACATTTTTCCTCTTTTTTAATGATTTTCAGCCCCAGGGAAAGCATCCAAAACATAAATTATGACAAGGACAATTATTATTAAAAAGATTATGCCTGAAAAGGCAGGACCAGTAAACCAGTTTTCCTGGACATAATCCCATATTACTCTTAACCAACTATCTCCATTTTCAGATTCTATTGCACCTAAAAAAATTAATGAAATTCCAACAATTAAGAAAAAAACTAGAAAATATTTTGTATATTTATAATCTTTGAAGGAAAATTCTCCTGTACCCATAAAACTCCCCATCAAAAGCATAAAACTCACAATCACAATCAAAACCAAAGTTACCATTGGCAAAGACTGCTGCAAAACAGCAACAATATTGCTTGCTGCAACAACAAACAAAGCAATAGAAAATGCAACCATAGCATTTATGTTTTTCTTGGGCTTATTATTTTCCTGTCCCAATATCATTGTTTTTTCTAAAATAGCAAATACAATTGTAAAAACTAGTAAAAAGGGAAGAAGTATATCAAAAAAACCAAAATCTTTTAAAAAATTAACTGCTATTTCTAATGGTGAAGGCATAAATTTAAAAAGAGGAATTAAGTATATAAAGATTGCTATCTAATTTCTTTGATGTAGAGCCCCCAATTTATTTGAACAAAAACCCCAAAAACTTTCTAAAAGAGACTTCAAGAAAATTGCAAGAAGAAACAGATAAAATCAATTAAAAAAAGAATATTTTTAGAGAGAAAAATAAAACTAAAATTAGAGAAAGATAAGGAAAATGTGAGTCAATGATATTTTGTTCATGCAAATTATTTAGTTGAGAATAAATTAACAGAAAACAGGACCAAATTATATGAAGTAAGCAAAGGGGAATTAAATATAGATACTTAAATATAGATACTGCTTTATCTTATTTTAGAATTCCTTAATTAATTTTGTTGCTGCTCTAATTCCTTAATTTCTCGATCATCAAAAGCAGGTATTGCTGCCCGGCTAATTATCATTATGCCACCAATTGCCTTTACTAATTGGTGTGGTACAATAACTCCTTTAGCACCGCCTATAAGCTGACTTAAAGCAGAATTTTTAGTTGCTTTTATTTTCCAGCCAAAAACCTTAGAAGTTGTAATTATGCTTTCTTCAACATCGCCGAAGTAATCACCATTATCTGTGAAAACTTTCATTTCATAAATATCACTTACTTTTTTTATTGCTAAAGCCATTTTATACCTCTTATTTATTTGCAAAAACCTTTTAAGTATTTAAATATTTTTGTTTTACAATATGAAGTACAAAAACTTATACTTAATCGGGACTTCCCATATCTCAAAAGATAGCGTGAAAGAAGTTGAGAAGACTATCTTAAAAGTCAGACCTAGATTTGTTGCTATTGAGCTAGACAGGAGAAGACTTAGTTTATTGGAAAATAAAAAAAAGAGCAGGATTAGTTTCAAAGATATTAGGAATTTGGGTTTAAAGGGGTTTTTATTAAATTTAATTGGGGCCTGGTTTGAGAAGAAAATGGGCAAAAAAGTCGGGGTAGAACCAGGATCTGAAATGAAGATGGCAATTAATTTATCAAAGAAGCTTAATATTAATTTAGTATTGATTGATCAAGATATTAAGTTTACAATAAACCAACTTTTATCAAGGATTACAAGAAAAGAAAAATTCAGGTTTATTAAAGACTTGTTTTTTGGAAATGAAACTAATTTTGACATTAAAAAAGTGCCTTCTTTTGGAAATGAAACTAAGTTTGACATTAAAAAAGTGCCTTCACAAAGAGAAATTAAAAAAATAATTGACAAAATAAAAAAGGATTACCCCTCTTTTTACTTAACTATCATCAAAGAGAGAAATATATATATGGCACAAAATCTACACAAATTAATGCAAAAATATCCTGATGGTAAAATTGTAGCTGTTATCGGCGCAGGGCATGAAAAAGATATATTAGGTGAGATAAAATTACTAGAAAAGATTTAATTGTTTTATTTGCAGCTGCTTTAATAAGTGGATTTGTATTTGGTTTTGATGATAAAGAACTTATATTTGTTTTTGCAAATTGGGTTTTAAATTTTTTTAAATTTGTAATTTTTAGCTTAATTACTTTAGCTGTTTATGCTGGAGCACAATATTTTATTGCCAGTAAATACGGAACCAGTATAAATTATAATTTCTGGAATATACAAAGATTTGGTTATACTAAGGGAGCATATTTAAGACCAATTAAATTTGGATCTTATACAATAAAAATAAAAAAAATTCCCTTAGGAATTATTATTCCTTTACTAATTACTTTTTTATCTTCTGGCGGATTATTTTTTGCAGGAATTATCTCTTCTGCTTTTACAATAAATCCAGCTTACAGATTGGGAAGAGTTTTAACAAAATTAACTGAGTTTGAAGAAGCAAAAATTGCTGTTTCAGGTTCAATGGCGACTATCTTATTAGCAATTTTAATCAAAGGTTTGGAATTAAATTCTTTAGATGGTCTTGTTCTTGTTTGTGCGACAACAGCAGTAAGTTACATGCTTCCTTTCCCTGGATTAGATGGAATAAAGGTTTTTTTTGGCTCTAAATTATTATACATATTTAGTTTTGTTTTTGTTTTATTAAGCGCTTTTTTGTTGAATTTTGTAAATGGATTTATTGTGTTAATATTGTCTTTAATAGCTGCATTAACAATTTTAATAAATTATTTTTACAGACATAATAAATAAAAATTTAGAAAAGGTTATTATTTCTTGTGGAAAAATTTTGGATTTAAGCTAGTTGTAAATTAAAGTGAATAATCCTTTCTGCAGCAACCAGATTGCAAATATCCAAGTAAAACTAAAATAGTATCCAAATGCAGCTAAAAAGAAAAATACAGCAGTCACCAGGTCAATAATGCTAGCTGCATCTTTTATGAAGATTATGCTTTTAATTGCTAAATAAATTGAAAGCAAGATTCCTAAATCAACAAAGAAACCAAATTTAAGAACAAGAATTACCAAAGCTGAAACAATATCCAGGAATCCGAGAAACTTGAATAAAATCATGACTCTTTATTTTTCTCACCTATTTTTAAATGTTTATAAATTAATAATTTTTCCGTTTTTACCTACATTTAAAACTCTTGTTTTGCCAACTAATTCCTCTATTCCTTCTGCTTCATGTACATGCCCACAAATTAAGATATCTGGTTTAAACTTGTCTATTGCTCTTTTCAAGCCTTTGCTTCCTTTTACAAATTTAGAAAACATCTCCATTTTTGTATCTGCTGGATGAACGTGAGTTATCATAACTTTTTTTGGCAAGTCCTTAATTTTTTCAAAACCCTTTTTCAAAGTTTCATATATTTCTTGCTCTGTCAACTGAGACAGACCAACATTTGCACCACCACAACCAAAAAAACCAATATCGCCAAATTTCATATAATAACCATGCAAATTAGTAATATTATATAATTCAGCCAAAAAATCTGCTGTTGCAATAGTTTCATGATTTCCAGGGAGAATAATTACTTTTTTATTTTTGGCAACAAAGGGGCCAATAATTCCAGAAGTATCTTCTTCTTCAACTAAGTCACCATTTAATACAACCAGATCTACATTTTCTTTTTCAGCTAAATCAGCCAGTTTTTTTGCTGCTAATTTATCCCCATGAAAATCCCCTGCAGCCAATAACTTGAATTGTTTTTTGTGTTTAGACATATTTGATTTAAGAAACTTTTTAATCAAAAAGCTTTCGGTTTATGCTTTTAAGATTTTTAGAAAAGTTAAGCAAAAATTTAAAAATTATCTTTTCTTTATTGCCTTTATTTCCTTAAAGCCAATATATTTTTGCAGAACTTTTGGAATCTTTATTGAGCCATCTTTTTGCTGGTTATTTTCAAGGATACAGGCTATTGTCCTTTCTGTTGCAATTGCAGTATTATTTAAAGTAAATACAAATTCTGTTTCATTATTTGTTTTATATTTTGTATTTGATCTTCTTGCTTGATAATCAGTGCAATTTGAACAAGAAGCTAATTCTCTGTAAAATTTTTGTGCAGGAAACCAAGCTTCCAGATCTATTGTTTTGGCTGGAACATTTCCTGTATCTGCTGAGCATAATAATGAAAGCCTATAAGGCAATTTTAAGGCTTTATAGATTTCTTCAAGATTTTTTAAGATAAAATTAAATTCTTTTTCAGCTTGTTTTGGTGTACAAAATACGAATTGCTCTATTTTTTCAAACTGGTGAACTCGAAAAATTCCTTTTGTGTCTTTTCCATGAGCTCCTGCTTCTTTTCTAAAACAAGGGGAAATTCCAGCCAACCTAATTGGGAGCTGTTCTTCATTAATAACTTCATCCATATAAAAGGCATTTAAAGCATGTTCTGCTGTACCAATAAGGTATGAATCTTCATTTTCGATTTTATAGATTGTATCTTCAAATGTTGAAAAGGTTATTGCCCCTGAAATTGCTGCTTTTCTCAATAAAAATGGCGGCTGCATTAAAGTGAATTTTTTCTTTTTTAAAAAATCCAAAGCAAAATTAATTAATGCCTGATTTAATTTTACTAGTTCATTTTTTAAATAATAAAAACGAGCACCAGCAACTTTGGCTGCTTTGTCCATATCCAAAACATTTAAATTTAAAGCCAAATCAGTATGATCTTTAACTGAAAATTTAAACTTTGGAATTTTTCCGACAACTTTCTTTATCTTATTATCATTTTCATCTTTTCCAACTGGAACTGAATTGTCCAAAATATTTGGCAAATTTGATAATTTTTCTTTTATTTCATACTGGAGATGTTCATAATTTTCTTCAAGCTCTTTTATTTTGTGGGGTAGTTCTTTAATTTCTTTTATTTTTTGAGAAATATCTTTTCCCTGTTTTTTTAACAAATTAATTTCTTCTGAAATTGCATTTCTTTTATGCCTTAGCTCATCCAATTCTTTTTTTATTTTTATAGAATTATCATAATTTTTTATTATTTCATCAACCCAATTTATTTTTTCTAATTGATTTCTATTTTTTAGATTCTTTTTTACGACTTCCTGGTTACTTTTCACAAATTTTATATCGAGCATTAAATTTAAAAATAAGCGAACAACCTTTTAAAATTTTTGGTATATGGCTCTTGTGCATTCCTAATTTTTAAATAGATGCTCGAGCCTCTTTTGTATTAGTAAAAGAAGAATGAACCCCCTAAGTAGGAAGATTATGAAGATTATTTAAGGTTTATTGAAGTGGCATTATGGGAAATTTTTAAACAGATAATCTTTTTTTGTTACAAATTAAGGACAATAAAAATATATTTATTAAATTCTATTTTTAAAAATCGATTTTGAAAAAGAAACATTTAAATACAACCTGCCTTCTGTAACAATTTATCAAAAATGAAAAATAAAAAAGGGGTACTTATGAAAGAGGGAGGGAAACTTTAATGGTAAAAGTACCGAAGGATATTTTCGAGGTTTTTTTTCGAAAAAAACCAGCTATGATTTTGGTTGCTTTAAGAAAAGGGAACAAACACAGATATGGTTCAGTTCTTGCAAAAGAAGTTGATTGCACTTATTCCCATGCTGTAAAAATTTTACAAGAAATGGAAAAAGCAAAATTAGTTGATTTTGAAAAATCTGGTAGAATAAAAACAATCAAATTAACTGCAAATGGAGATAGAATAGCAGACCATATTGAAAAAATAAAAAATCTTTTATTTTAGAATATAAACAAAAAAAGAGATTTTTCTTTTATTTATAATTTAACCTAAGTAAGTTAACTCTTTCTTTTCTTGAGATGCTGCAACTTTCTCTTTTTTAGCCATTAATTCCTTAATTTTATTTTCAAATTTAACGGCTTTTTCCATTAAAGGTTTGTAATCTACTTTCAACCCAAGATATTTATCTAAAATTTCTATTATTTTTGCAGCCCCCCTTGAATCTGGCAAAGTAGAATGTGTTTCTACAAATAAAGCAACCAAATTTGCACAGCCTCTCAATAATAAAGCACCGCTTACCCCAAGAATAATTCCTTCTTTTAAGGGATTAATATTAATTTTTTTTAAGTCTAATTTTTTATTTGCCAAATAATAAACGTTCATATTTTCCACAGTTGTACTTCCAATTCCTTCAATTGTAATTAATTCCTTTACCTTTAATTCATCCATTAATTTACAGATTTCGTTTTGCAATGCCCATTCAATTCCAGCCACAGAAGTTAAAGCATGGAGAATTACTAGGTTGTATTTTTTGCTATAAAAAACACCTAGAGGTTCAATGACCTGACCTTGATGAACTGCAACTATTGGCGGCAACTCATCTATCCTTATCTTTCCAATTTGAACTGCATTTAAATGTTCAATCAAGAATTCAGTTGCTATTGTACCTATCAAACCAAAACCAGGAAAACCAGCTATTAATTTTACGCCTTTTGGCTTTTTTTCTAATTCTAACCTCATTTTTAATCTTTTTAATTATTAGATATTTATATATGTTTGCATAAATTTTTAAATAGAATTTTTGTTTAGGTTTTATTTATGGGCTCGTAGCTCAGCTTGGTTAGAGCATCTGTCAAAAGGATGAAGCTCTTAAGCTCTTGGAGTTACCAGAGGGCCGAGGGTTCAAATCCCTCCGGGCCCGTACATTTTAAAATGAAAATAAATATAGATCTACTTACTCAAAATCAAGACATCAGTTCTTATATTTGGACAATTGGAATTTTAACCAAAGGAAGATTAGTTAGGAAAGATTGACAAAACAAGCTGTTGTGAATGCTTTAATACATTTAGAAAATCCAGAATTATATTAATAAAAGAATTATTTTTAAACTTAACTATTTGTTTATACGGAATGAAGTGGAATTATTTTAAGCATGAAAAGGCATATGAATTAACCCTTAGTGGGGGGTATATTTTTGGAAGACTTAATTCTTCTTTTATTCTTGATGTTCCTGCATTTAAATTAAGTTTTTTTATGCAAGATATACTTGGTAATTGGAAAGAGACAGAAATTATTGAGTATGATCCGCAAAATAAAAAAATCATTATAAAAAAATGTTTACATAAAGTTGGAATGATAAATGTTGAAGTAACTGAAATTGATTCATCAAAAGAAATCTTGCCTTATCGAAAAGTATTATCTACTGCAGAAGGTTTAGATGAAGAAAGTAATGGTTTAGTTAAGTTAATTTTAGAAAAATTAGAGAGATTACCTAGATCTAAAAAATAAGGGTATTTTTTGATAAACAATCTTGAAGAATGGAAAGAGAAATTACAAAATACAGAAAAATTAATTATAGTTGAGGGTAAAAAAGATAAAGAAGCCTTGATTTCTTTGGGTGTAAAAAGAGTTATAACAATAAACGGACCTTTGTATAAATTTATAGAAGATGTTGCAGAAATTACAAATGAGGTTGTAATATTAACTGATTTTGACAAAGAGGGAAGACAATTATATGGATTTTTAAAAAATAATTTTCAAAGAAATGGCGTTAAAATTGATAGATATTTCAGGGAATTTTTAATGACGAATACAAAAATAATTTGTATTGAAAGCATAGAAAAAACTTTTGAGAAAAATTTTACCAGAACTATTTTTGAAGAATGAGTTAAAAAAATCAATCATAATTATTTGTTTTTTTCTTTTTTATTTTAAATGGAGTAACTTCTTTTAATGATGATAATATCTTTTCCATTTCTTCAATTCTTTCCTTATGCTCTTTTAATGCCTGATCATATTGATTGTGTTTTGATTTAACTTTAGAGAAAGCTGTTTTTGTGTAAATTTTATGATCTCTAAATTTCATCATCAGAATTTTAAAAGCTTCACTTCTTGCTAGAAACCAGTCACCTATTGGAATACATATCACCTCTTTATTTAAAATAAAAAACTATTCTGTTGTTTATAAAAGTTTCTCTCGCTTTTGTTACTTTCTATGATGACAAAGAATATTTAAAGAAAAAAAGATTATCAAATTTAATCATATTCATGGGTTTCACAACTCAGGAGAAAATGGGGAGTAGTTCTGGGTTTTCTTATGGGGAGTTCGCTCATTTTTCAAACCTAAATAAAAAGAGGAGCTTATGACAATTTCTATTGGGGTAGATGAAACTATTTTTAGGTTTACAAAAAGTGAGCGCGTTTTTATTTATGTTGCTTCTTGTTCTTTAGATTCTTTACATGATTATTCTTCTGAAGATAAAAGTTTTAAAAAAAGAAGGTGTGAAGATAAACCACTTAGACTTAACTTAGATGGTATTGCTGGATTTTTATTTGGTGCGTTTAGTTATGGTAATATTTTGAGATTTGGAAAAAAAGACCCTCTTTTTTTTGAAGAGCAAAAGAAAATACTACCTAAAAGAGTATTAGAAACAAATTCTTCTTTAATTTTAGGAATTTTAAATTTGATTAGGTCAGCTGGTTTTTATAATATTGGAGAAAAAATAGATGTGGTTTTTGATGGTCATGATATGTATAAAATTCAAGAGAGTTTAGAATCTTGTTTAGAAAAAGATGGTTATAGATTAGATGATGTAAATATAAAATTCATTCCAAAGGGAGATGAAATAGTTTCTTTAGTAAATACTTCGGATGCTATAGCTTATGTTCTTAGAGCTTTACTAGATAGAGAAAGATTGAAATTAATGAGAAATAGGGGAGAAGAAGGTGTGAAACTTGAGTTAAATGAAGGAAGCAATTTAGCCAATATAAAAGACTTAATTCCTTACCATATGAGCTCTGAGAATTGGGAAAGAAGATCACTTGAAAGAAGGGTAGCTTAAAATTATTTAATTTTTGATTAAATATTTCTATCTTTATTATAATTATAAGTTTTAATCTTTGTTTAGAAGTTGTTAACTTATTATAAGCTTAAATGTTTTGAGCAAAGATTAAAACTTATTAGATTTGTTGTTTAACTTATCTAAAGGGCTTTTTACTTTTCTTAAAATTTCTGGATTAACTTTAGTATATCGTTCTGTTGTATCTAAATTAATATGACCAAGTAATTCTTGGATATATCTTATATCAGTGTTATCTTCTAATAAATGAGTTGCAAAACTGCTTCTTAGAATATGGCAGTAAACTCTTTTATTAAACCCAGCATTTTTTGCTGCCTTTTCGATAACATTTTGAGCAGCTCTTACTGTTATTGGTTTGTTTGGATTTCTTTTAGACGGAAATAAATATTCTGATTGCTTCTCTTTTCTGTAGTTTAGATATTCTTTAAGTAAAGAAATAAACTCTTCAGATAAAATAATCATTCTTTCTTTATTTCCTTTACCCCCCCTAACTTTTGCAGTAAGATTATCAAAAATAAGATCCCTAATTTTAAAATTAACACATTCTGAAACCCTTAGACCAGAACCATACATAAATTTTAATAAAAGAAGGTGTTTCTTATTAGAAACTGCTGAAAATAATCTTTGTACTTCATTTCTTGTTAAAGCATCAGGAATCTTCTTTGGCAACTTTGGATAACCAACTTCATCAGTTATTAATTTAATTTTTAAGATTTTATTAAAAAGAAATTTTATAGATGATAACTTTAAACTCGTGCTAGTTGGTTTTATTCCTTTATCATAAAGATAAACTTGATAGGCTTTTACATCATCTATTGTCGTTTTATTTGGTTGTTTATTTGTAAAAGTTAAAAATTCGAAATTATGTCTTTTGTAAGCTGAAATCGTTGCCTTAGAAAATCCTCTTATTTTAAGCTCGATTTCAAGTTTTTGAAGAATACCTTCTACCTCTTTTAATAACTTCATATAATATGCATTATATGAAGTTACTATATAACCCTTACTAAATGTGTTTATACGGCTTATATAGTTATTTTAAGCTCATTAGAAAGAAATATAAGTAAAATTAACTTATTAAAGAAAATGGGCGTTCAGAAATACTTTTTTTCAAAAGAGGAGCTATATGAATTATATATTAATCAAAAAAAGTCTACTAGAAAAATAGCTTCTGAGTTACAAATCCCTAAAACCACGATCGAACTTCATCTAAAGAGATTAGGAATTCCATTAAGAACAAAATCTGAATCTATGAAGGAAAGAATGAAAAGAGACGTGGATCGGAATAAGAATCTAATAAAAGCGAGGTATGACATTAAAAATTACGCTGAAATTTACAGGCAGATACATCGAAAAAGAAGACAAAATAAAATTCAAGAAATAGAAAAACAACAAGGACAATCAATTAAGGACATTTTAAATAAATTATATTTAGATCAAAAAATGAGTATTGGAAAGATAGGAAAGTTTTTTGGTTTTGGTAATCGAACAGTATCTAGATTATTGAAAGGCAATAACATTCAAATTAGTATCTAGATTATTGAAAGGCAATAACATTCAAATTAAACCTAGAACTTGGTATATTAGCTCATTAAAGGGTGAGACTCATCCATTATATGGTAAAACTTGGGAAGAAATCTATGGTGAAGAGAAGGCAAAAACAAGAAGAAAATCAATGTCTATCTGGGCACGAGAATCGATTATAGAAAGAATAAAAAATAGGAAGTTTCCTTTTTTCCATACGAAAATAGAAGAAATAATGTTTTATGAAATGTATAAACGCGATTTTTTCTTTAAATTTCAATATAGAATAAATAATTTTGTTTGTGATTTTGCATTACCAAATTCAAAAATTATTGTGGAGTGTGATGGAGATTTTTGGCATGCAAACCCAAAAATATACGATCGCAATGATTTAGGAAAACTTAGTAAGATACAACAAGAAAAAATTGTTAGAGATCAAAGAAAAGATGAATTTTTAAAGAAAAATGGATGGGTGTAGTGAGATTTTTTGAAACCGACATTAAAAAGAATGTTGTTGAATGTGTAAATAAAATTGAAGCTAAAATAAATTGGGTAACTTTTCAGAGAGGTGGCGATATTTGGGAAGAAAAATCATGATTAAATAATTTAATCTTTGATTATAATTTTAACTTGGAAAAATTTCATAAATAGCCCTTCCGGGAAGTCTTTTTCGAAAGCCAGATTTACTTTTTTTAATATCAAGTTTCAAAATATTAAGATTAATCCAAGGATCCATCCAAACTTTTCCAGAAAACACTAAAAAATGGCCTACTGAATATTTTTTAGATCTTTTGATAAAAACAATTGTGTTTTTGATAAATTTCTTTTTATATATTTATAGTTATATTTCTTATTAGCGCGACTTAAAGCTTTGACTATATCTGTACAATAAAAACCAGTTTTTTTAGCATTGCCTAAATTTTTGAAATATTTTTTCTTGGCTGTATTGTAATTAGTTTTACAAATAAAAGCAACACAAGCTATGCTACATCCTAAATTATCTTCTTGTTTTATAGATTTCATTTTTATCTAAATGAATTCAAGAATTATTAAATTTAATGCTTTCTTAATATATCCAAAAGCTTCTTTTTTTTGGCTTTATCATAGAAAATAAGGCCTTTTTCTGTTGTAGAAACAAATATTTGGCGACCTTTTCTAGTTTTTTTGACTAAACCATGCTCATTTAATAAATTAACATAATCTGAAATCATAGATCTTACGTCATTATAGGTTTTTTCAGGATATAATTCCTCAGCTAAATGCTTCATAGCTATTCTTCTTTGATTAGCCTCTATCTGTAATAACCCCAACCTCATAAAGAGATTTTGTTGAATATTTGTTAAATCCCCCCATTTAATAGTTGGATTGTTTATAGAAATATCAGTATTGATAGTCTGTTCAATATTTTCTTTTTTGGATTTTTCTTTGGGTGATTCTTCGACAGAGTCTAATACCCTTAAATTTTTAATTATGTTTTCTAAGTAATGAACTCTTTCTTTTAGATGATTTATCTTATCATCATGGGAAAAAACTATATTATTTACTTTATGAATATCTTTTTTAATATTGAAGAAAGAATTTTTTAGATTCTCCTCCATAGTTTTTATTCTACTAAATAAATGAATATCATGAGAACTACTTGTATCCCTCTTTTTATTTGAAAATAACCACCACATCTTTATTTTAATAAAATTACTTTGTTTAAATAAATTTCTGTTGCTTATGACGCGTCACTGGAAGTTCCTATGGCGTCAGTGACGCGTCACTGACGTCAGTGACGTCTCATTTTATTATCTCTTAGTAATTATCTTAATATTTTGTAAGAAGAATTAATGAAAAAAATTGAAAAAAGAGATATAAAAAGAAAGAGTTTGAAAATAAAAAATTATGAAAGTGTGGTTTGATTAGGATCAGATCTTGAAAAAATATTAACTAAACGAGATTTAAGGTTTAGAAACCTAAAATTTTTGTCTAAGGAAAGAAGTGTGAGTTTATTATTTAGGCGTATTTTTTGTAAGGGAGAGCCTTTTTTTAGCATTTGAGAGACATAGGTACGAATACATCCTTCTGATAAAGATAGATGCCGTGAGAGTTCGAGATAAGAAACGCCTCTCTTTAAATCTTCTTCAAGCTGATAAATGGTTAAAAAACATAAAAATTCACCTTTTGTGAGGATTAGAAAATAAGAGTCAATATCAGTTAGGTTAGATTTTGACCAGTCTATAGTCTTATTTTTGTTTAAGTGGGTATTTATTTGAGTGTTTGTTTGTTGAATATCTGTTGAATGTTTGTTGAATGAATGCATATGTGCATGAATGAATGAATGAATGTTTGTATAGACCCCTTGATTTCCTGTGGAACTGATTTCCTGTGGAACTTCTTTGGTTGTGAGGGGTTTTTGATCAAGTTGTTTTTCAGAAATTAGGTTTTTTTCAAGAGTCTTAATAAGGCTTTTAACCTCATTTAATTGGGTTTTTAAGATTTCTATGTCTTCTTTGACTTTTAAGAAAGATTGTTTTATTTTCTCTTTTTCATCTGGCTCCATAAAAGATAGATTGCTAGAAAATTTATATTGATTATGTAGATTAATTGGGTATGTTTATGTGTTTAGAATGTGCATAAGATGTGCATGCCTGTTTAGAGTATTTTTAATTTAGTGAATGTTTCTAAGAATAGGTCTTTATCTGGCTTTATTCCTGCTTCCAATAAAATTCTTATTAAGGACTTAGCTGCTTGTTTTTTGTTATTTAATTTAGGCTTAAATTTTAATAAGTTTTTTAATGTATAAGAACAGAGAAAGCCTTGATTTAAGCCTAAACAAACTGGGTTTTGTGTTTGTTTATTTAGAACTTTATTTTTCTTTAAATCAATTACAAATCCTTTTGGGTGAATAAAACTGTGGTTTTTTTGCTTAAAATTGTGTAGCAAAAGCTCTTTTTTTAATAAATAAACTAAAATATTTTCTTGTTTAGACAACTTTATCTTTATGATTTTAGAATCTAATTTATGATATCTTCCCAAGTATAAAGAGATTTTTTGTTTTGGAAGGTTGTTATGCCATTTATTAGAAACTATATAAGCATAAAAATTTTCTTTTGATTTTGTAACTCTCTTTTTTAATCTTATGAAAGACATAATATATTGGGCACTATGCGAATATTTATACTTTACGTGTTTTTAATAGAATTTTGGATAAAACTTTTTTCTAAAAAGTTTTTAATTAACCATCAGAAAAGAGTTAATTGGAAATAAAAAAACTAGCCAATATAACTTTCAGGACTTGATTTTGGATTTACTGTTGGCAAAGGCAGGTGAGGTGGAAGATTAACTTCTTGTGATAAGGTTAATGCTTTTATTGTTCCTTTTATTAGAACTGTGTTTACTAAATTTGCTGTGAGTTCTTGTGATAGTTTCTTGTCTTTTTTCCAAGATTTAAAAATATCTTTAATTACTTCTTGATCATCTAAATAGTAAATAAAACCAACTAGCTCTATCTCGCCTACTTCTGGCTCGTATTTTAAGTGGAATTTAAAGTCAAATTTTAGGCCGTCTGCTTTGGTTTTTCCTGTTGGAAGTTTTTCTTCTCGCACATTTGTTATTAGAACATCATTTTTTATCTGGATATTTTTAGATGCTTCTAGGCTTTCTTTTTTTTCTACATACACTTTATTAAAATTAAAACCTACAATTGGCATGTTTTTTTGTATTAATGGGGGTTATTTAAATCTTTTTATTTTCATTAATATTTCTTCTTTATTTTTCCAGTCTAGGGCTTGCTCTAGAACTTCTTCTATTTTTGAGACTGGGATTATTTGTATTTGGTTTATTTTGTCTTTTGATAATATCACATCTTTTTCATTTGTTTTTGGAATAATTACTCTTTTTATTCCTGCACTAATTGCTGCTTCTATTTTTGATGAGACGCCGCCTACTGCGAGAACTTCTCCTCTGACTGATAATGAGCCTGTCATTGCTGTGTCTTGCCTTACTGGTACTTTTTTTAATGCGGATATTATTGCAGTTGCAACTGCTATAGATGCTGAATCTCCTTCTAAGCCTTCGTATGTTTGTATAAATTGTACAAAAATATCATATTTTTCTTTTATATCCTCACCAAAATATTTTAGAATAATTGCTGAGACATTTTTTACTGCTTCTTTAGCTATTTTTCCTAATTTACCTGTTGCTATAATTTCTGCTTTTTTTCCGCCAGGGGTTATTTCTGATTCTATTGGTAAAACAATACCTGAATAAGAAGAATCAGAACCCATTACTGCTAAACCATTAACTCTTCCTATTTGAGTACCTTTTGTAATTATAATTTCATACTTTCTTTTATTTTCTATATATTTATCTGCTAGTTGGTGCTCTAGTGTTTTTGCTAATTCTTTTGCTTTGATAACTTGTTTTAGAGTTACTAAGTCTGTTTTTTCTTCTAATGCTAGATCTCCTGCTGCTCTGATTAAACCCCCTAAATCACGCAGCCTTAATGTTAATTGACCATGCTTGCCTGTTCTTTTTCTTGCTTCTTCTATTATCTCATTAATTGCATCTTCTCTAAAATGTGGAATTTTGCCATCTTTTCTAACTTCTTGTGCGATGAACTGAATAATTTTCTGCCTATTTTCGCTTGTATCTTCCATTTCATTATTCATATAAACTTCATAACCGTAACCACGTATTCTAGATCTTAATGCTGGATGAATATGTTTTATAGTTTCTACATTACCTGCTGCTACTAAGGTAAAGTCTGTTGGAACAGGGTCTGATCTTACCATTGCTCCACTAGATCTTTCTGACTGCCCTGTTATAGGATATTTTTTTTCCTGAATTGCTGTTAATAATTCTTGTTGAGACTCTTGCTTTAAATTTGCGATTTCATCAACGAATAAAACTCCTTTGTTTGCTTTATGTATCATTCCAGGAACTAGTCTTTCATATGCAGGAGTTCCTAGGCCTCCTGAATTTTTAACTAGAATTCCATTTGCAAATAAATTACCCGTAGTAGTTGCCAAATTATATAAATATCCATTATATGGGATTTTTTCTATTTTTTCTATTTTTTCTGTTTTTAGATTCATAAATAAGAACCAAGGTTCTTATCAACTCCTGATTTAGGAATAAGTTACTTGGTTAATGTATTAAAAGAAAAGAAAATTTATAAATGTTGGTGTTGAGTATTTGTTGTTTGTTTAATTAGCTTTCTTAATGCTTTACAAGACTCTTTCCATTTATTTTCAAGTTCTGGAAGTATAAGAAGTACTTCTTCTTTGTTTTGAATTAAAAATTTAAGTTCTTCATCAATAAACTTTTCCCATTCTTCTATTGATGAAATATTAAAAAATTCTGGACTTCTTATAATTTGAATATTTTTTGATTTATCTATATGTTGACCTAGTTTTCCACAACAAGAGCATTTAAGTGCAGCTACTTCAAAAAAATTAATTATTCTATTTTTTTCATGCCACTATCTTGTTTTATGATGTGGTTGGTTTAGAAGTGTAGCAATTCTTTTATGACCAAGCTCTGGATTTTCTTGTTTTATTTTTTTATATTCTAAATATAATTTGCTTTGCTCTTGTTGCCATTTATTATAAGTATTTATTATATTTTGTTCTGAAATTATTATGCTAGCCTATTTTTCTGTCATAAAAAGATATAAGATAATTTAGTATATAAGCTAATTTAGTATATAAGCGCTAGGCGGGCGTCTGGTGTCCAGTACTATATTTTCTATATTTTTGGAAGATTTCTGGATTGATTTATAAATCAACTGTAAAGTTTCTGGAAAAATTAATAAATTTCGGAAAGTTTTCGGAAGACAACTAAATAATTATTCGAGAGTGATTAATTTATGCCATGGCTTTAAATTTTCTGCAGCAATATATTTTATTTTATTGAAAAAATCTTTAACTGCTATTTTATGTTCTGACGTAACAATTAATTCTTTTCCAGTTTCTGTTGTTAATTTTATTAAATATTTGTGGTGATTTTTATGTTTATTTACTGATAATACAGTAACGTCTTGAATGTTCTTATTTCTTTCTCCTAAAATTTTTAATTCCCCTTCTTTTAAATGAACTGCAGAATAATCTTTTCTTTTAATTATTTTGTCTTTATTTTTTTCTAATAAATTATTAATTTTTAAACTAATATCTTCTTCTTGTAAGATATATTTATCTTTTCCTATTTCTTTAATTATAAAAATATTGTTACTACTATTTAGGCATTGTAATGGATCGTGTAAACAGTCACCAAGTAGTGCTCCAGCATGTGCTCCTGAAGCGTCTAAAAAAGGAACTTTTTTTGTATTTGAATTATCAATTAATAATTTGGGAACTCTTGATGTGGTTTTAACTCTTCTATTAATATTTAAGAATAAAATAAATGCACCTAAAAAAATCATTGAACCTATTAAAGAAGCTGCTGCCATTATGTCACCATATTGTTTTCTAATTAACCATGGTGTGATCATTGATAAAATTACTAAAATAAATATAAAAGTACTTTGTTTCTTAAAAGATGTTATTGCTTGAAGTCTTGCTTTTGAGACTATTTCTTTACCTTCTCCCCGAGGAACTGTTTTTATTATTGGTGTATTTTCATCTATTGGGTTATCATAAGAAAGAACATCAACAAGTTTTTCTGTTGGCAGTAATTCTGCTAATGCATGACCTAAAAGAGATTTTCCTGTTCCTGGGTCTCCTATTAATAATAAATTCCTTCTTTGTTTTGCTGCTTTTTTAACTATTTCTAGGGCTTTATTCTGCCCTATGATCTGCTCATATATTTTACTTGAGACTTTAATATCTTTAGTTGATTTCATTTTATTAAGAAAAATACAATAATTTAAAAATCTTTATATTATATCTTCTTCAGAAACAACAACGAAGTCACCTATAGCAATTACTGATGAAAAAGGTATTAAAACACTTCCACTAGTATCTTTTTCTAAATTTAAATTTTCTATATATGGTGTTGTATTTTTGAGAATAATTTGTATTAATTCTCCTGTTCTTGTTTCAAAAGTTATATTTCCTATTTCACCGAATTTTTTTCCCGATTTAGTTACTACTGTCTTTCCTAATAGTTGTTTAGAATATTTTTTTTCTTCTTCAGCCATTTTCTTTTAATAATTTATCTAATTTATAAATCTTTCTGGGTTTGGATTTGTATATTTTTTATATAATCTTTTCAGAATATAACCCCCACCCCCCCATTTCCTTTGGAAAGAGTTTATTATTTAAACCTCTTTTTTTGAATGAAATATAAAAAAATAAGTTTTTAATAAGTTTTTATGATTTTTTCTATTTTTTATTTGCTTTTATAAATTTTTTTATTCTTTATTATATGTTTTTTCTTTATTATATGTTTTTCTTTTTCTATTTTTCACTTTTTATTTATATTTAAAAAAATTTTACTTTTTATGAAAATTTTCCGGAAGGGGTGGTTTCTATAGGAAAGAGGGGGGTGGGATGAAAAATAAGAATCTTTAAATAGAATTTTATGTTTTTAGGATTACTATGGTTGATGAAAAAGGGTTAACTGATTTTTTTGAAGGTTATTTGAAAAAAGATTTTATTTTTAAGAACAGAAAGGCCCTACAAAGTAATTACATTCCTGATAATATTCACTACAGAGAAAATGAAATAAAACAAATTGCAAATATTTTAGCGCCTAGTCTGAGAATGGAAAAACCATCTAATTTATTTATTTATGGTAGAACAGGAACTGGTAAAACCCTTTGTGTTAAGTATGTAATTAAAAACCTACTAGATCTTTCTAAAAAAAAGAATGTTAATTTAAGGATTTTTTATCTTAATTGTAAACTAAAAAGAATTGCAGATACTGAATATAGATTGCTTGCGCAGTTAACAAGAGAATTTGGTGGAGAAGTACCGGCAACAGGTTTACCAACTGATGAAGTATATAGGGGTTTTATAAAATATTTAGATGAAAAAAAACAATTATTAATAATTGTTCTTGATGAAATTGATCAATTAGTAAATAAAATTGGGGATGAAATTCTGTATAATTTAACTAGATTAAATTCTGAGTTACTTAATAGTGAGATTTCTTTAGTTGGAATTTCGAATGATATGGTATTTGCAGATAATTTAGATTCAAGAGTTAAAAGCAGTTTGAGTGAAGAAGAACTTGTTTTTTCACCATATAATGCCTTACAATTACAAAAAATTTTGAAAGAAAGAGCAGAAATTGCTTTTAAGGGGGAGGTAATTGAGGAGGGAGTAATTGAAAAATGCTCTGCTTATGCTGCAAAAGAACATGGTGATGCCAGGCGAGCTTTAGAATTATTGAGAGTAGCAGGAGAATTAGTTGAGAGAGGAAATAAAAAAACAGTTACATTAGAGAATATTGATGCTGCTGAAGCAAAAATTGAAAGAGACAGAATAATTGACATTGTCAACAGCCAGCCAAAACAGTTTAAGCTAACTCTTTATGCTATTTTTGAAATGTTTTTGAAAGCAAATAAATGTATTTTTACTGGGGATATTTATGAAATTTACAAAAATTATTGTTTCAGAACAGGGGATAGGCCTTTAACTCAGAGAAGATTAAGCGATATTGTTGCTGAACTTGACTTGTTGGGAATAATTAATGCCAAAGTAATCAGCAAGGGAAGATATGGGAGAACAAGAGAGATTTGCTTAGCAATACCAAATTCAACTGCTATAAAAATAAATAATATGTTAAAAGAGGATTTAAGTTTATAATGGAAAAGGGGGAAGTTGTACAATCTTTAATGCAGAAAGGATATTTAGTTAGCCCAGATGTTTTTGATTCTAGTTTTGAGATTGAAAAGATAATTAATTTATTAGAAGAGAATCTTTTTTTAGATAAACCTTTAATAATTAACAGGCATATACTAGAATCTTTAGGTATTTTTAAAAAATTAAGCGTTAACTGGGATGAGATTGAAAGGGCGAGAGTTTTTTTGGAAAAAGGAAGAAGCAGGATTGAATATGATAATTTTTTAGAGTTGATAAATGTTAAAAAAATTGTAAAAGAAGAACAAGCATTAAAATCATCTGTAAAAATAATTAAAGATTATATAAAACCAGATAAAAAAATTGATTTACAAGATTTTGTTGAATATTTTAGGAATAGATATAAAGTTTTAAGAGATATTCTCGAAAAAAGACAGGAATTACGAGATGTTATTTCTATTAATAAAGTCCTGAATAAAAAGGACAAAGAGAAGGCAACTATTATTGGGATTGTTATGAATAAAGAGATAACGAAAAACAGCAATTTTATTTTTGATATAGAGGATTTAACAGGAAGAATAAAAGTAATTGTTGGGAAAAATGATTTTGAACTTTATAATACTTGTAAAGAGGTTTCTTTGGATGAGGTTATAGGTATTGTTGGAAGCTTTAGTAAGGGTGTTTTATTTGGAAGAAGAGTTGTTTTTCCTGATATTCCATTGACTAAGGAACTGAAGAAAAGTCCTGACGAATGTTATTTAATTTGTACTTCAGATATTCATGTTGGTTCAAGATTATTTTATAAGGAGGATTTTTTGAATTTTATTGAATGGGTAAATGGTAATGTAGGAGAGGAGAAACAAAAAGAGATTGCTCGAAAGATAAAATATATAACAATGACTGGGGATTTAGTTGCTGGTATTGGTGTATATCCTGGACAGGATAATGATTTGGAAATTAAAGACATAAGAGAACAATATAGGGAATTAGCAAATTTACTTTCTAAAATAAGAAAAGATGTACTGATTATTTTATGTCCTGGAGATCATGATTCTGTTAGAGTTAGTGAGCCACAACCTATTTTAGACAAGGAGTTTGCTCCAGAACTTTTTGAAATTGAGAATGTTATTCTAGTTACTAATCCAGGATTTATTAATCTACATTCTTCTGGGGATTTTTCTGGTTTTGATGTTATATTGTATCATGGCAAAAGTTTTGTTTATTATGCTGATAATATTGAGAGTATAAGAAGCAATGGGTGGACTTCTAGGGGGGATTTAATTATGAAATATTTATTACAAAGAAGGCATTTAAGTCCGACACATACTGCTACTTTATATGTACCTGATGCTAAAAATGATTTTTTAATAATTGATAATATTCCTGATTTTATCATTACAGGACATTTGCATCAAATTAGTAATATTGTTTATAGAAATGTTTCATTAATTGGGTGTGGATGCTGGGAGGGGTTAACACCTTATCAGGAAAAAACCGGCAGCAAAACAGATACTGCTAAAGTGACTTTAATAAATTTGAAGAGCCGCGAAATAAAAATTTTAAATTTTATGAAACAAACTTTTGAAGATAAAGATGTATTATGATAGTTGCCAGTGAAGATATTAAGAAATATTTTGAAGATTTTGATAATGAAATCAAGAAGGCTTATGAATCTGCAAATAAGGCGAGAAGCAAAGGCATTGATCCTGAACTTTTTGTTGACATTCCTTTGGCACAAAATATGGTTGATAGGGCTGTTGGCTTAATTTCTATAGTTGCTCCACAAGTAAAAAACCAAGGAATTGAGAAAAGAATTGAAGATCTTGAGAAACAATTCGGGAGAATAGATTGGCGGGTTGCTTTGACTATTTCTTTAGAAATTGCGCAGGAGAAGTTTTGCAAATTTAAAGACAAAAGAGAAGCTATGGAGGTAGGAATTAGATTTGGACTTGCGTATATTACTCTTGGTGTAGTTGTTTCACCATTAGAGGGATTTGTAAGGTTGGAATTAAAAAAAAGAAGAGACGGAAAGGAATACTTTGCTTTATATTATTCTGGCCCAATCAGGAGCGCGGGCGGCACAGGTGCTTCTGTATCTGTTGTTGTTGCTGATTATATAAGATTAAAAATGGGATATGATGTTTATGATGCAACAAAAGAAGAGATTAAGAGAAGTGTTACAGAAGTAAAAGATTATCATGAAAGAATTACAAATTTACAATATTTACCCAGTGATGAAGAAATAGTTTTTTTAGCCTCAAAAATACCTGTCCAAATTACAGGAGATCCTTCTGAGAAATTTGAAGTAAGCAATTATAAAGATTTAGACAGAATTGGGACTAATTTAATAAGGAATGGTTTTTGCTTGGTTTTTGCAGAATGTTTTGCGCAGAAAGCAAAGAAAGTTTTTGCACAATTACAGAAATGGGGAAAAGATTTTTTTAGTGACGAATGGAATTTCTTAGATGAATTTTTGAAAATACAACAGAAAAGCAAAGCACAGGAAAAATCTGAAAATTCTAATGTTTTGATAAAACCAGACTACACATATATTAAAGATTTAGTAGCTGGTAGACCTGTTTTTACTCACCCATTAGCAAAAGGCGGCTTTAGATTACGATACGGAAGAGGAAGAAATACTGGTTTAAGCGCTCAAGCAATACACCCATCAACCATGTATGTCTTAAATAATTTTATTGCTATTGGTACACAACTTAAAGTTGAGAGGCCTGGAAAAGCCTGTGTTGTTGGGTCTTGTGACAGTATTGATGGGCCGATTGTAAAATTAAAAAATGGTGATGTTTTATTTTTAGAAGATCCAGAACAGGCTCGAAAAGTTGCCAAAGATATTGAAGAAATTTTACATTTGGGTGATATTTTAATTAATTATGGTGATTTTTTAAATAGAGCTCATAAATTAGTTCCACCTGGATACTGTGATGAATGGTGGTGCTTAGAAACTGGAATTAAAGAAAAAAAAATTTCTATTGAAGAGGCTAAAAAATTATCTCTTGAAAAGAACTTACCTTTACATCCCAGATATTTATTTAGGTGGTCAGAAATAAATAAAGAGCAATTTAATCTTTTACTTGAATGGCTTCGGAAAGGAGCTTTTAAAGATGATAAATTAGTAATTCCTTATCACCAAAAACCAGAATTAAAAGATGAAAATCTACCAAAAAGAATTTTAGAATTAATTGGGGTGCTTCACAAGTATGTTTTGAATGAATATGTTGTGATTGAAGGAGAATGGAAAGAAGCTTTGATGTTAAATTTGGGTGGTGATTTTAATTTTATTTCTGATAAGGAAAATGTTTTAGATATTTTGAACGAAAAATGTAAATATAAAATTAGGGATAAGTCAGGAACTTCAATTGGGGCAAGAATGGGCAGACCTGAGAAAGCTAAAATGAGAAAATTAACAGGGAGTCCACAAATTTTGTTTGCTGTTGGAAACGAAGGGGGAAAAACAAGAAGTTTTAACAATGCTTTAGCTAAAGGAAAAATTAATGCTGATTTTCCAAATTTTTTATGTGAAAAGTGCAATAAGGAGACTGTTTATTCTCTTTGTGAGGTCTGTGGAAACAAATGCATACAAAAATTCTTTTGTACTACTTGTAAAAAAATAAATGATAATGAAGAGTGCTGCGGAAGAAAAACATTAAAATCCAGAAAAAGAGAAATTGACATTAATTATTATTTAAAAAATGCCTTGAAAATATTAGATACAAATTCTTATCCAGAATTGATTAAAGGTGTTAGGGGAACAAGTAGCAAAGACCATATTGTTGAACATTTATCTAAGGGAATTTTGAGAGCTAAATATGGTTTATATGTAAATAAAGACGGTACAATTAGATATGATATGATTGAGATGCCATTGACTCATTTTAAACCAAAAGAAATTGGTTTAAATTTAGAAAGATTAAAAAAATTAAGCTATAAAAAAGATGTTTATGGAAATGAGATTATTAATGATGAGCAAATTATTGAATTAAAATCACAAGATATTGTAATTCCTTGTTCTCCAGATACTTTAGATGAAAAGTGTGATGATGTTATGCTTAAAATTTCTAGATTTATTGACGAGTTACTTGAGAAATTATACAAAACTGAAAAATATTATAATCTCAAAACAAAAGAAGACTTGATAGGGCAATTAGTTATCAGTCTGAGCCCGCATACATCTTCTGGCATAGTGTCAAGGATAATTGGATTTTCAAAAACACAAGGATTTTTAGCACATCCTTATTTGCACTCACTTATGAGAAGAGACTGTGTTTTTCCAACCACTAAATTTGTTTATTCTGATAAAAACAAAAAAATCTACTATGATGAAATTGGGCCCTTTGTTGAAGATTTAATAAAAAGAGGGGCTAAAACAAAAGTAGTCGATACTGTTGGAACTTTAAAAGTAGAATGCAACCAAGAATTGGTTGCATATGGTTCTGATCCTGTTACTAAAGAAATAAAAGAAAAAAAGATTAAACACTTTATTAAGGGTCCATTAACAGAAGAATGGATAAAAATTACTACTGCAACAAATAGAAATTATACAATGACTCAGAATCATGATTTTATGTTTTTAGATGAAAGCAATAATTTTAAATTTAAAAAAGCAAATGAAATTAAAATAGATGATAAGTTACTTGTTTTAGATTATTTTAAACCAGAAATAAATTTTAGTACAGAATTAAATTTAATTAAAGAATTTATTGAAAATTTACCGGAAAAAATACTTTCAAAAGTAAAAATTGATAATTGTTCTGATTTCTTTAAAAATTTAGTGAATAGATTGGGGAGGAAATTTATTTGCGAGAAATTAAATTTTAAAGGTGAATATAAAAAGAATCTAAGCAGATGGTATCAAAGCGTCCCATTGAATAATTTTAAAAAGCTGTTAGAATTAAATTTGGTTTCTATTGAAGATATTCCTGATAAAGCTTTGATTAGATGTTTTTTTGGAAAATTTAAATTCAATAATAAAATTAAAATTGATGAAAATTTAGCTAATTTACTTGGTTATTATACTGCCGAAGGACATTTACATACAAATGCAACAACAAAACGAGTTAGTTTTAGAAATAGTACTAAGTCAATTCAGGAAGCAATTTTTAATTCTACGCGAAAATGTTTTGGGGTTAAACCAATTTTAGAAGAAAATAATACTAAGATTACAATTTGTTATGATATTATTTATTATTTACTTAAATATTGCTTTAAAACTGGATCAAATGCTCATACAAAAAGGGTTCCAAGATTTTTATATAATTCTCTTGATGAAATAGTTAGTGCTTATATTTCTGCTTATATTGATGGCGATGGTAGTATAGTAACTCAGCGAGATGTTATTGATATTTCATCTGTTAATAAATCTCTTTTAGATGATATATCTTTTTTATTGACAAGATTTAATTTAATAGGGAGATTTTGTTCAAGTAAACTAAGATTGCCTGGAAGAACGGTTTTAGAAATCTATAAAAGACTCGGAAAAAAACCAAAATATTCAGTTAATCATCATTTAATTTATAGTGGAATAGATTGTAGAACTTTGTCTTGTTTTTTAAATTTAAATCATCCTAAGAAAGCTGAAAAATTAAAATATATGCTGAATTTAAAAACTAAAGGAAGAAAATTATCTTATAATCATAAGCAAATTCCTTTAATTTCTTTTGGTGATGCTTTCATAGATTATGTAAAGTCTATTGAAATAATTAATGAAAAAGCAAATTCTTATTGTTTGGAAGTTGACTGGAAAGAAAAAGAGGAACGAAATATTATTTGGGGTAATCAAATTATAAATACTAGGTGTGACGGTGATGAAGCTTGCATTATGTTATTAATGGATGTTTTGCTTAATTTTTCAAAAAAATATTTGCCGAAAACTAAAGGGGCAACACAAGATGAACCTTTATTATTAAGCTCTAAATTATTGCCTACAGAAGTGGATGACATGGTATTTGACATGGATGTTGCTTTTAATTATCCTTTGGAATTTTATGAAGCTGCCATGCAATACAAAAATCCTTGGGAAATTAAGATTTCTAAAGTAAAAGATTTTTTAGATACTGAAAAGCAATATGGGGGATTTGGGTTTACCCATGATACTAGCGATATTAATCGTGGGGTCGTTTGTAGCGCATATAAATTTATTCCTTCTATGGGTGAAAAAGTAAAGGGACAATTAGATTTAGCTAAAAAAATAAGAGCTGTTAATGAGCAAGATGTTGCCAGATTAGTTATTGAGAAACATTTTATCAGAGATATAAAAGGAAACTTAAGAAAATTTTCAACGCAACAATTCAGATGCGTTGAATGCAATGCAAAATTCAGAAGGCCGCCTTTATCTGGAATTTGCCTTGAATGCGGGGGTAAATTATTACTCACTGTTTCTGAAGGATTTGTCATAAAATATTTGAATATGGCTTTAGATATTGCTGAGAAGTATGATCTTCCTGTTTATTTAAAGCAAAATTTAAAGATTACAAAAAAAAGAATTGAATCTTTATTTGGAAAAGAGAAAGACAAGCAGAAAGCTTTGATTGGGTGGTTTAATTAAACCTTTTCTGAAAAGTTTTATCAAAACTTAAATTATAAAATATAATATTACTGGCAACAATAAGCAACCCATTAAGTGATTTTTATTTACTTGTTTTAATTGTACGTAAACTCCTAAAGATGTTGATGTTATTAAAATTAGTAAACCAATTGGTTTTGAGATTATTAGAACTAGAATTGTAATTAAGACAATTATTGAATAACATAATCTTTCATAATTTATTTTAGAAATTAATTTTGAAAAAATTCTTGAAAAACAAATTGTTAAGACTGTTGCTATAAATGTTGTTGCCAGGATTACTGAAAATATTAAAATTAATTTATTTAATGTTAAATTTATTAGCTGTGAAACTGCAACTGCTATTCCACTTCTAGCTTTATTGATTGTGAAAAGAGTTATAAAACTCCCAATTAAGTTTACTGAATTTATTGAGCTGTTTAGAATTAAAAAGTCTTTAGGATCTATTTTTCTTATTATTGATGAGGTTAAAACTGATGTTTGTGCTGAACCAAGACCTGGAAGAAATGCTGAAAAAACTCCAGCTATAAAACCAATGAGAATAAATTTTATTTTTTTAATTTCTATTTTTAAATTTTGATTAATTTGTTTTGGGATTTTTGTATTGTTTTTTATGCTTAAAATTAATGAGCTTAAGCCAAACAAACCTGCTAACAAGGGAAGCAAAGGCTCTTTTATATTCGGGGTATTTAATATTATAAAACCCATAGTTCCAGAAAATAAAAATATTGTTAAAGTTAAGAATCTTTGTTTTTCCTTTAAAATTAAGATTATTGTTAGAATTATTAAGATAATATGTATGTGGTTTTTCAGAAAAAAATTCAATATTGGAAAAATAAAAATTAAAATTGGGATGAAAATACAAATTATTATTATTGAAAATAAAGTTCCTAATAAAGAAAGAAATACAGCTTCTTGGGCTTTTCCTTCTAGCAACAATTTATGCGCCGGCAATATAATAATTGCTGTGTCTTCATTTGGAACTCCTAAGAAAATAGAAGGAATTGTATCTAAAAATAAATGTGTAATTGACATTGATATTATTATAATTATTAAATTTAAATCAGAGGTATATTTTAATAAAAAATTTGATAAAGCCAGCATTATTGAGGCTATTAAATTTATATGAAGACCAGGAGTTAAACCTGTCATAATTCCCAAAATACAGCCTATTAAAATCGAAATTAATTCTTCTAACATTTTTAGAGTTCTCACTAATCACTTATGAAAAGTTTTTAAAAAAATTATAAAATTTTTATTTCCTGAGCTTCAATTTCGAAATCTTTCTGGTATGCTTTGAATTTTCCTATTACTTCAACTTCTTGGTCTTTTTCCGGCTTAAGGATCTGATTTTTTCTGGATAAAATAACTTTAATTTCTCCTGATTTGTCTTCAACTGTCATTATAATCAAACCTTTAATTTCTTTCACGTTATTTATTGTTCCTTTAATTTTTATTAATTGCTCCAAATTCTCTTTTGAAAGAAGGTTTATTTGATATTCTTTTGGTCTTATTTTTTCTGATATGAAAAAGAGAATTATTAAACCAGCTATTGATATTACCAAAGATAATTTAATCAAAAAAGACTCTGCCATTTTTATTTAAAATCAATTTATATTAATAAGGCTTTTGTAAAGATTTGCGGGATTTTTGAAAACTTTTCATAAGCTATGTAATAAATTTAGGAGAAAGTTTTATAATGTTTTATTTAGGATATAAAAAGAATGGATACTGAAACAAAAATAGAGTTGATGAAGTCTTTTGCAGAAGAAATTTTAACTGAGGATGAGCTTAGAAATCTTTTTGAAACTAATGATAAACCCTTGGCTTATGATGGATTTGAGCCATCAGGTATCTCGCCAATACATTTTGGACTTTTAAGAGCAACTAACTTAAGGAATATGTTAAAGGCTGGGGTTAAATTTCATTTATTTTTAGCTGATTATTTTGGTTTTATTAATAACAAATTAGGCGGCAATTTAGAAAATATCCAAACTGCTGGCAAATATTTTGTTGAGGTATGGAAAGCTTGTGGTATTGATATTGACAAAGTAAAGATAGTATGGGCTAGTGAGATAATGGATGGATTGAAATATTGGGATAGAGTTTTAAAAGTAGCCAAGGAAATTTCTCTTGAAAGAGTTTTAAGAGCAACAACTATAATGGGCAGAAAACAGGGTGAGAAATTAAGCATGGGACAATTATTTTATCCACCTATGCAAGTTACAGATATTTTTCATTTGAATCTCGATATTTGTCAATTAGGCATGGACCAAAGAAGAGCACATATTTTAGCTAGAGAAGTTGCTAATAAATTAAAGTGGAAGAAACCAATTGCAATTCACCACCATATTTTATTGGGTTTACAAGGGTTACAAAAAAAAGAAACAGAGGAAGAAACTTTAATGGCTTCTAAAATGTCTAAATCTGATCCCAAAAGTGCTATTTACATGCATGAAAGTTTTTGGGAGTTAAAAAATAAGATTAATACTGCTTTTTGTCCTCCAAAAATAGAAGAGGGCAATCCATTATTAGAATATTGTAAATATATTATTTTTAAAAATTTTAAAGAAATGAAGATTGAAAGACCTGCTAAATTTGGCGGAGATATTATATTTGGAAATTATGAAGAATTAAGAACAGCTTATGTAAATGGAGATTTACATCCTGCTGATCTCAAAAATAATGTCACTATTTATTTAGAGAAATTGATTAAACCTGTAAGAGAACATTTTGAAAGAAATAAAAAAGCTAGAGAATTATACGAGCTTGTTAAGAGTTATAAGATAACCCGATAATTTTTTATATCTCCTTTTTTTGTTAATTTTATGAAAATTGTTAAAGTATGCAGTTCACAAGGGAGTTTAGGAAAAAATCCCGGTTGTGAAAAAGGTTCTGATTTTATATTAAATGAATTAAATAAATCGGATTTAATTATTGATGAAATTAAAGTAAATATAAATAATATTGATGAAACTAATAAGAATATTGAGAAGGCTTCTGGAGATATTTTTTTAGGTGGAGATCACAGCATAACTTATTCTTTGTTTAAGGGGTTTGCCAAAAAAAATGAGAATTATGGGTTATTGATATTTGATGCTCATCCAGATTGTGCTTTATATATAAAAAGCGTTAGTCATGAGGATTTTGTAAGAAAATTAGTTGATGAAGGTATTTTAGATAAAAAGAATTTAGTCTATGTTGGTGTAAGGAAAAGTGGAAAAAGTGAAGTTGAATTTTTGAGGGATGTTAAAACTATTGATGTAAAGAAAGTCCATGAAAATATTGAAAAAGTTAAAGAAGAATTAATAAACTTCTTTAAAAAGTTTAAAAAGTTTTATTTAAGCATTGATATTGATGTTTTGGATCCTAAATTTTGTCCAGGGACTGGATATTTAGAGCCAAATGGATTAGATATTAAAGAATTAATTTATTTAATTTCAAAAATAAAAAGATTAAAAAATTTAAAGAGGATTGATTTAGTTGAAGTTAATCCTTTGAAAGATATTGACAATATTACAGTAAAAAATGCTGCCAAGATTTTGAGTGAATTATTATGAGATTGTTTATTGCTATTGAATTACCAAAAGAAGTAAAAGATTATTTATTTAGTATTAAAGATAATTTTAATAAAGACTTAGCTAAAATTAATTGGGTTGCAAAATCTAAAATCCATCTTACATTGAAGTTTCTTGGAAATGTTGATGATAAAATAATTCCGAAAATTAATGAGAAGTTAAAAGAAATCAAATTTGATGCTTTTGAATTAGAATTAGATGATTTCGGAGCTTTTCCGACTGAGAATTATATAAGAGTTTTGTGGGTTGGAGTCAAAAATTTTAACAAAGTTATAGAACTGCAGCAAGATGTGGAAGAAAAAATAAGAAATTATTTTGAAAAAGACAAAGAGTTTAGCGCCCATATTACGATTGGAAGAGTTAAAACAATTAAAGATAAAAATGAATTTAAAAATACTTTTAAAGAAATAAAAATCAAGAAATTAAAATTTAAAGTTAATTCTTTTAGTTTAATTAAAAGTGTATTAAGTAGGGCGGGACCAACATATAAAACTATAGAGAAATTCGTCTCTAATTAATTACTTGTTTTTAAAAAGATAAGTTTAGGACTTTTTTGAAATTAGGTTTTTAGCTATGGGGAATGAACAATTGAGAGAATTAATAAGAAATTCTTTTTCATTTTTAATCTCAAGGAAATCTCCACAGCTCTGCTGTGATTGAGTAACTACTAAAAGTTATAACTTTTCCCATTTATAAATACAACTGGACAAAACCTACTGGACAAACCGAGGATCTGCTTAGTGCTTATATACTAAATTATTTTTATATGGATCATGAAGAAAAAAGAGAAAATAACATACAAATTTAGATTATATCCAAGCAAAAAGATGAATATTTAACAGAAGATATTAAATAGAAGTAGTACTTGCTTATCTATTTGTTTCATTTTAGGGGCGCAGTCCAAGATATTATTTTGGACGTAGATATTCCTATTGAATTTGAAAGAATAATGAACTACCCCATCTCAAGAGATTGGCAGTTCACAAATTATTAGTATTATATAATACTAATTTTTTTTAAGTTAATGGCCACTCTTCTTGCTGCCTGATTTGCATTTGGTTTGTCCAAATATAATTTTCCATTTACAGAATATAATTTTAATTCTTTAGGAAGAAGTCCTTTTTTGTAAACATCACAATTAGTTATTCTCATAAGACCAAGACCTGAGCCAATATGCTCCCAAAAACAATGTAATCTTGCTAATTTTCCATTAAGATAAGGAGTTTCACCATTTAATTGCTCCCAATTTGAAATTCCAAGATAAGCACCATTTGCATTTATTCCTTTATTTCTTAATTCTTCATATACTTTTTTTAAAAGTCCTGTTGTAATAAACTCCCTGTCAACAATTAAAACTCTTTTTTCTCTTAATTTTTCTATTTTTTCCTTTACTTTTGGATTATTTTTATCTTTTTCCATAGAAATAAAATCAACTGGGCACATTTCCATACCCATGATTTTAAGTATTTCTGCATATGGAAAACTTTTTTCAGTTGCAGCAATTGTACAATCATATTCTTTTTTGAGGTCTATTGCTGCATCTGCATGAGCGATTAAAGGAGCATCTAAATGCTCTTTCCATTCAGCCCCATATTTCCATTGCGCCAATAATCTTGCTTCTGTCCCAAGAATTCTTCTTTCTTTGTCAATATTAATATCAACCAAATTATCTAGTGTTAAATTTTTTATCTTATTTAAATTCTGAAATACTCTTGAAGTTATATCAGGATTTTTCAATGGTTTGTCAGATACTATTTTCAATCTTTCACTGTGTGATTTTATCATTTTTGTGCAGAACTCTCTAGAAAGATATCTTTTTAAGGTTTTCTTTATAAAAAATCAATCTAAAAATTCCTTATTTTTTATTTTTTCAGGCAAGTATTTTTCAGAAATAAAGCTTATACCTTTAGATGTCAGGGACTGAATTTCTACTTTTGCTCCAAATTCTTTCATCATTTTGAATTGTCTTAGCCAATCTTTATTATTCTTGAACCAGGCATATTCAGAAACTTGCTTAATTCTTGCATAATCTTTTTCATCTAATTTGATAAAATGCTTTTTAAGATCATATTTTATAACATCATCCATTGTAATTCCAACGTACTTTACACCTGGAATTGTTAATCTGCCCGATGCATGAGCCAATGCAATTGAACCATATTTAATTACTGAGTAAATATATGCACCGTAAATATCTCCGTCACAGAGAACATAGATTGGCAAATTGTGTTCTTCATATAATCTTTGAAGCATTCTTCTAATTCCTCTTGTTGTCTGACCTTGCGATGATATAATAATGCAATTATTTTTATCCCAAAATTTGTCTTCATTTAATCTTTCAAAAACAGCTGCTTTCTCCATATAAAGAACGTATTTTGCACTTACTTTTTTGAATTTTAATTCGTCTGTAATAGAAGGGATAGACCAACCACCGCTTCCCATTTTGGACCAATCTATTGTGTCACCTTTGTCTTCTATAATTACTTTTCCTGCAACACTTCCCATTTTATTTGCAGCTACATGCAATTGCTCTCTTGAGAAGTCAGTAATAACTTCTAGGTCTTCTAATGCTTTGTCTGATTCTGTCTGATCTTCTACTAGATTAATATTTGTTCCTGGAATAGTTCTTTTTACCATGTAAAAAACGTCTCTTAGACTAGAATGTTTTCCAGATCCCAACAATTCTTTTTTAATTACAGATGCAACTTCAACTGTCTGCAAGAATTTTTTTGAATGTGCTAAATTAAAGAATGACCTACTCTGTATTTTATTTCCTAGTTTAAGGATCTTTTGTTTCGTATCATAAATTATATTGCTTAGATTTCTAAGAGTCATTTCAATTTCAGGATTTTTTCCTTTTTTAATTTGGGAAACTATTTTATCACCAAATTCTTCAAGTACTTTTTTTGATTTATTTTCTGCCATGAGTCTTTTTGGAAAAAAGCTTCAGAAAAAACTCTAAGCTATCTCAGTTTTGTTTGAATCTCTTTTTTTGATTTTTTAATCGGAACCTTTGGTTCCGATACCTCTGATTTTTTCTTTTCCTTTTTATTGTCCTGCTTTTCAGCCATTTCTTCTTTAATTTCCTCTTTTATTTCAGCATTATCTATACTTCTTAACAAATCTTTCAGATTTTTATTTAATATTTTTGTCAGTTCTTCTTCCAATATTTTTGGTTTTTCGCCTGTCAATGAACTTAATGAATTAGCTAATTCAGGGATATATTTTGTAAATAAGTCTATTTTTTCCTTTTGTTCTTTTGCTTTTACATTTTTTCTAATAAAAATACCTAATCTTCTACCACATTCTTGCAATCCTAATTTGATTTCTTTTATAATCTCTTCATAATGTGCAATAGCATCTTTACTTTCAGATGTAAAAGGAACCCACACAGAAGCCATATGAACTACCAAGACTAAAGGACCATAAGGTAGACTGCCCGTACTTTGCTGCAATCCATAAGGTCTCCAATTTGTATCTTGAACAGCTTCTGTTATTGCACAAGCACCTTGTTGATATAATAATGGAACTCTGTTTGCAAATCTCATTAATCTTACTTGTGTTTCTTTATTTAGATCTCCACCGTAAGCACAACTTACTTCAATAGCAAAAGGTCTACCTCTATAAACTACGGGGCTTCTTGAAACAGCAGTATAAAAATCAGCATTAATTTCTTTTTTTAAGCCTTTAATTAATAATTCTTCCCCAATAGGACTAATACAATTAGTTGGTGGGGCAATAATTTTCGTGTTCTGAATTGATTTATATAGTATTTCTGATTGCTGTAAAGTAAGTTCTTCTGGTTTTAATTTTATATCTAAATTTGCTTTATTACAAATTTCTTTAACTGTTACAGTGCTTATTCTTGAAAAATCATTTTGTAAAAAAGAACTTAATGTTCTTGATTCAGTAGACTTAAGCATCTTAATTAAAATTCCTAATTCAATACCATAAGGATGGGGTTTAATTTCTTGAGCTTCTGCTGGCATTTCATTTGTTACCCGATGATATTCAACTTTTTCATTTAATGGATTTATGTAAATTATTTTAGCATGGGGATTTACAATAGCTACTTGTTTTAGGTATTCATCTACACTTTGTTTTCCTTTTTGATATTTTCCTTCTAATTCAAGTTCTACTTTAGTACCATGATCTTTACCCCAATCAAATGACTCTTCTTTTACTATCTCAGGTTCATTTTTTACTGTATCAATATGTAACCAATAATGATGTGCTTTTTGTTTAAGTCCGATTTTGGAAGTAATTACAGCAGGTTTTCCAGTTGTTAATTGTGAATACAAAACTGCCGCGCTAACACCAATTCCTTGTTGCCCACGTTTCTGAGAAAGTGAGTGAAATTTACTCCCATATAATAATTTTGCAAATACCCTTGGAATTTGTTCTTTAACTATACCAGGACCATTATCTTCGATAATAATTTTAAGTCTATTTTCTGATAATTGTTTAACTTCAACATAAATATCAGGTAGAACTCTCATTTCTTCTGTTGCGTCCAATGAATTATCTACGCATTCCTTTACTGCCATTAAAATTGCTTTTGCTGGACTATCAAAACCAAGTAAATGTCTATTTTTTGTAAAAAATTCTGAAACAGAAATTTCTCTTTGCTTTAATGCTAATTCTTCAGCTTTTATCACTTCTATGACACCACTTTTTCAAAATATTATGATGAAAAGAAAAGTTATTTATAAAGCTTTTCTTTGTGAAGGCTGTGCACATAAACTCCAGAAATTTTTTATTAGTAATAGAGCAAACGTAGAATGAATCCAGTACAATTTATTCCAATAATAATTGTAACAATTTCATTAGCTTATGCCAGTTTCTTAAGAAATAAAAATTGGGCTTTGATTTCTTTTGTTGTATGGTTAGTTTTATTTGTTTTGACTTTTTTTATTTTTAATAATTAGAAATCTTCTTTTAATTTCTTCATTTCTCTTTCAATATATTTGTAGGCATTTCCGTGGGGAGCCCCCCTTAAAAGAATTTCAGTTCCTCTTTTTGCTATGCTTACATTTTCCAAATGACCAATAATTGTAATTGTTTTTCCATAAATAGAGACTTCTGTATCTGTCATTTTTTCAATAACTTTTCTGGCTTTTCCATTTGTCCCTATTAATCTTGATTTTATTCTGTGGAATTTCTTTTCTGATTTTCCTGTGAAATCCTTAATATTTATTATCTCCATATTATTTTCTTCATTTAATAATGTGAGAGCTATGACAGGATTAAATCCACGACCAATTGCCTTTACAACTGAATTTGCTTCAAATACATCTATACTTTCTCCGTTAATTACTACATTGCCTTCTTTATCTACAGTTAATTTTGTGCGTGTATTTTTTTCTATTAATCTCTTTGTTTCGCCTTTTTTTCCAATTAATACAGCTACTCTTTCCTTAGGGATTTTTACTATTTCCATTTCAAATTAGAATTCTGAAACTGTTTCTATTGCTTTTATATGCCCTTTTTGTTTTAACCAAGCTATTTGGGCTGGCCTATACTTAAAAACTATATCTCCTTTATCATCTCCACCTAATTCCCAAGGTTCTACTAATATATAATCTCCTTCTCTTAGCCAAAGTTTTCTTTTTAATCTTCCTGGAATTCTACATATTCTTGTTTTTCCATCAAAGCATTTTACTTTCATTCTACTGGCTCCCAGCCTCTGGTCTAAGATGCCTATAGATTGCCTACCTCTAGGTAATTTAACTCTATAGATATCTTGTTCTATTCTCTGTTGTTTCTGTAGTTCTTCGGCTTTTTTATTCATATTCTAAAAATCATTACTTTGATTTATAAAAGTTTGCCTTATTATTGTTAATCTACCTGCTTTGTTATTTTTATAGAAATTAAATAAAAAATTCTACAAATTATGGTTGCAAATAAACTTACTAAAATAATGAATATCCAATCTGTTAATGATAAAAATGTTGTGTTGAATATTTTGTTTAAAGGAGTATAGATTGTTATTAATTGCAATAGAATTGAGGAAATTACTGCAAGAATCAAATATTTATTTGCAAATAGTTTTGTATTGTATTGCTTTCTGATTATGTTTACCCTAAATAATTCTAAAATTACCAATGTTGAAAAGGCAATTGTCTGGGCTTTTCCTGGATCATTTAAATTTAATTTAAATAAAATCAAGGTTGTTAATGCAAAAATTAAACCTGTGAACAAAACATTAAATATCATGTTTTTAGAAATAATATTTTCTTTTGGATTTCTTGGTTTTTTATGCATGATATCATTATTTATTGGATCTACTCCTAATGCCAAGGCTGGAAGGCCATCTGTGACTAAGTTTATCCAGAGAATCTGCAAAGGTAATAATGGGATAATGAAATTCCCCAATGTATCTTTAAATCCAAACATCATTGCAAAAAATAAAGTAAACACTTCCCCTAAATTACTTGATAATAAATAATTAACAAATTTCTTGATATTGTTGTAAATTCCACGGCCCTCTTTAACTGCCTTTACAATTGATGCAAAGCTGTTATCTAAAAGAATTAAATTGCTTGCCTCTTTTGCTACATCAGAACTGTCACCAACACTAACCCCAATATCTGCTTTTTTTAATGCAGGAGCATCATTTACGCCATCACCAGTCATTGCTATTATATTGTTATTTTCAAGAGCTTCCAGAATTTTTACCTTATGTATTGGATTTACTCTTGCATAAATTTCAATTTCTTTTGCGATTTTCTTTAATTTTTCATTTTCTTTAATTTTTCAGGGCTTAATTTGTCCAGCTCTTCACCTGTCAATGCCCTGTCTTTAAGTCCTATTTGTCTTGCTATTGCCTGCGCTGTTAATTTATGGTCGCCTGTAATCATTACAACCCTAATTCCTGCTTTTTTACATAAAGCTATAGAATCATGAACTTCTTTTCTAGGGGGGTCAATCATTCCAATCAGCCCCAAAAATATGGAATTTTTTTCATTTAATTTTTCATTATAACAAAATCCTAGAACCCTTAATGCATTATTAGCAAAATTTTCATTCACATTTAATATTTCTCTTTTCTTTTTATCTGTTAATTTTACGATTTTATTATTAATCAAAATTCTAGAACTTTTTTTTAATATTACTTCTGGAGCTCCTTTCAAGAATAAAATTTTTTTATTTTTATCCTGATTAATTGTCCCCATGAATTTATTTTCAGAGCTAAAAGGAATTTCCTTTATTCTTTTGTCTGTGAAATTTAATTTGGCTTTTTTTCCCAAAACCAATAATGCTATTTCAGTTGGATCGCCAAAATGTTTTTTATCTGATAACTGGGCATTGTTGCATAGAGAAGCGCATTGAATTAATTTGGATATTTTATTTGGATTGAATTTTGAATTATTTAAGAGGAAATTTCCTGCAAAACCATATCCCTCACCAGTCACATCAATAATATTTTTTCCACCATATATTTTTTTTACAGTCATTTGATTACAAGTTATTGTTCCTGTTTTATCGCTTGCAATTATAGTTACTGAGCCCAAAGTTTCTGCTGAACTTAATTTTCTAACCAAGACATTGTTTTTAACCATTCTTTGAACTCCAAGTGCTAAAGAAATTGTAACAACTGCCGGCAGACCTTCTGGTATTGCTGCAACTGCCAGACTTACTGAAACTAATAAAATTTCAGATAATTCCTGCTGCCTTAACAATCCTGAAATTAAAATTATTATTGAAATAAATATTGTTATAATTCCTAAATTTAAGCCTAGTTTTCCTAATTTTTTCTGCAAAGGAGTTTCTCTTTGGTTTTCTGTCTGAATCAAATCTGCGATTTTTCCTAATTCTGTTGACATTCCTGTTTTTAAAACAAGAGCTCTGCAATTTCCATAAACAACATTTGTTCCTGAAAAAACAAGATTTCTTCTGTCTTTTTTATTATCAACTTCTTTTTTTACTGGTACACTTTCGCCTGTCAATACAGATTCATCAACTTTGAATTCATTTGTCTCCAATAAAAAAGAATCAGCGGGAATTTTATCTCCTGATTCTAGAAAAATAATATCTCCTGAAACCAAGAATTTAGAATCAATAACCTGCTTTTTGTTGTTTCTTAATACTTTTACATTTGTAACTGTTATTTTTTTTAGAGATTCAATTGCTTTTTCTGCTTTATAGTCCTGTATAAAACCTAAAATTACATTTAAAATTAAAATTGCTAATATTACTCCGGCATCTAAATATTCCTTAAAATATAAAGAAATTAGAACAGCACCAAATAAAATATAAATAACAATATTTTTTATCTGCTCTAAGAGAATTTTTAATGCCTTATTTTCCTTTTTTTTAATGCCTTATTTTCCTTTTTTTCCTTTAATTCATTTAAGCCATATTCTTTTAATTTATTTTCAACATCTTTTTCATTTAATCCTAATTCAGAACTTTTTAATAATCTAAATACCTCTTTTTTTCCCAAATTACCAAAATCCATTAAATTTAAAAGTTAAGGAAATATATAAAACTAATGGGATTTTTAGATTTTTTAGCTAATATTGGTGAAAGAATTGAAAGCTTATTTGTACCTAATTACTCTGAAGAAACTAGAGAAATAAAAGAGATATATATTGTCTTAAAAAAAGTAGAACAAGATCTTAAAAATTATAATTATGGTATTCAGCGGCTAAAAGGCAAATCGAGAAAAGAAATGGAAACACAAAAATTAGTAAATAAGTTAGGTTTATTAAGTCAAATGAAAAAAGATATTAATAAAATTCTAAGGGAGTTTTAGTTCAATTATATAAAAAAATTCGTTTTCAAAGTCCAATCTTCTATAATTTAAATCTAATTCATTTAACAAACTAACAAACCATTTCCTTTCAGTGTTTTTCATTTGCTTTAATGAAATGGTTTTTTTAGAGAAACTTACTATCAAATATTTACAGTTTAGATTTTTAATTAGATTTATTACGAATAATTTTCTGTTCTTTTCCAATAAATCGAGAAATTTAAACAAAAAACAAATATCTGCTCTTTTATAATTAAAATTCTTTGTTATGTCTTTTACAAATGCTCTTCCATTTAAATTATATTTTCTAATAATTTTAAAATATTTATTTAGAAATTGGACATCATCTCTGCTAATTTCATATGCATAATAATCTCCTTTAAAATTTGAGAGTACAATTGAGCAGGGATTCAGGCCAGAAGCAAGATCTAAGATTGATTTTGGTTTAATTTTTAGGATTTCTGAATATAATTTTTTATAATTGTTTAGTCTTTCTCTTGAAGAGGTATGCTGCTTAAGAATTTCTATTGATATTTCTTTAATTTCATCAATATTTTTTGCTTTTTGTAATTTGTTTAATAATTCCTGCTTTTTTGATTGTTTTTTTACCTGATACAAGCCATGAATTTTATACAACTCTTTTCTGATTTCCTTAACTAATTTTTTAAATTCCTTATTTTTAAAAATAAATTTCTCATCTTTTTCAAATAATTCTTTTATTTTCTGATTTTTTAAATATTTGTCAAGAATTTCAATTACATATTTATCATCAATTCCTAAATTCTTTTTTCCCTTAATAGATTTTATCAAGGCGTTAATACCCATATAAATCTAATAAATTAGAGAAATATAAATTCTATCTATCACTAAAGCAAAAAATTCATATATGACAAAGTCATACAATGTATTATGGAAAGCGTGATAACAACAAGATTTCCAAAGGATATGGACAAGGACTTGAGCATAGTTGCTAAAACTGAAGATTTAGATAAATCAACAACAATTCGAAGGCTTTTAGCTGAGGCTCTTATTCAATGGAAAAAGGATTATGCTATAAAAATGTACAAAGAAGGAAAATTTTCAACTGGCCAGGCAGCTAAATTTGCAAATGTAAGTATCTGGGAATTTTTTGATTTACTTAAAGAAAGAAAGATTCCTTTAAATTATGATATGGAGGAATTAGAAAGAGATTTAAGAAGTATGAAATGGAAGCAATAGCGAATTCTACAGTTATAATTCTTTTAGCAAAAATAAGGAGATTAGATTTATTAAATATATTTAAAATAATAATTACAACAAAAGTTGAAGAGGAGATTTTAGGAAGTAAAAAAGTTATTAGTGAAAATAAATACCTAGAAGAATATGTTAAAGAAAAAATAAGAATTGAAGATCCAATTGAAGAAATGAGTTTGGATTTAGATTCTGAAGAAAACAGTGCTATATCTTTATGTAAACAAAAGAATATTAATTGGTTTTTCTCTGATGACAAAAGGGCCAGAAAAACTGCAGAACTTCTTCAAATTAAAACAAAAGGATTAATTGGAGTTATATTGGAGAATTTAAGAGAAAAAAAGATCACGAAAAATGAGGCAAAAGAGATATTAAAAATATCAGTAACATTAAATTCCTATTATATATCTGCAGATATTTATGCAAAAGCCATTGAACTTATTGATGATTTTTAAATCTCTTTTATTCTTCTAATCTGAAACAAACAGTTACCCTATATATATTTCTGCTTGTCTGTCTATCTCTTGTGTGCAGTTTTCTGCTTAGAATTAATTTGCCTTTAAAATTTCTTTTTAGCCGCCTGCCCAAGGCTCTTGCAAATCTCTGATCTGTTAAATATAAATCAATGCCTGTTTTTAAAGGAACTTCTTTAGCAATATAAACATTTTTTCTTTCACTTATCTTTTTTAGAATAAAATCAACTACTTTTTCATTATAAGGCCTTAATTGGAGAATTGCTTCATAATAATTGCTATGTCTGTTTTCCTTATATGATGAGTCCCTGGGCATGAGGTATACCTCTGATTTTTATTACTTGATCTTTATCTATTAAACCTATTTTTATTGCTATTTTTACAATTTCTTTACCTATTATATTGTAATTGACAGAATTTTCTAATAATTTTTTTACTTGGATTTCTGACATTTTTTCACCATTATAGAACTCTGCCTTAATTTCAAAATTAATATTTCCTTCTTTAAGCATTTTTCCTAATATATTTTCATCACAAATTGCCAATACTTCTCTTCCAAGCTTTTTATGAATTTTTACAAAAAACATATTAAATTTTAGCTGTAACTGAATGTTTTGCACCACATGCTGTACATTTTAAGAATAAGAACCTGTCTTCTCTTATTAATTTTGTATCTGGTTTTCCACATTCTTTACATAGAACAAATATTTTTGCAAAATGCTCTATTTTTTGATTAATGAAATTTGAGTTTAATTTTCTTCCGAATATTAGTCTTTGATTCTCTAAAACAGCTGGAGTTGCAAGTTCTTTTTGCAGATATTTTAATAGTTGAGAAAATTCACGACCAAAAATATCGCAAATTTGCATGAAATTTGTAATAATAGTCTTATTTCCTTCTACATGACCAGAAACTTTAGGAATTTCAAACCTTTCTTTACTGCTTACAATTGTTTTTGGAAGCTCTTTCCTTGCCTTTTTCAATAATTCTTCATAACTCATAATTGTATTTAAGAAGATGGGTTTTTAAGGCTTTTGAAATAATCTGCTTTCTAGTTCTCTTGATTGGATTTACCTGTTGCATTTACTTTTTCTATAAGCTTTTTTATTGCTGTTATTTTATTTGAAAGTTTAGATATTCATCAGATTCAATGCCTTCAAAAAGAATGCCTTGAGTAATTCTTCTTATTTGCCATCTTTCTAATTTTGATTCCCACTCTTTTATACCTTTTTCAAGAAATATGTGTGCTTGAAAGCCTAAAGTTTTCTTGCTACAAAGTATTATAAATAAATTATTTTCATTTTAATATTTCTTCTAATTCTTTAAGATTAAATCTTCCTGTAAAGTTTGCCCTTTGAACTACTTTGAGAATATCGAATACTCTTTCCAAATCATTTTTGGAAAAAAAATAACCAGTAAAAACAGCTTTTCCGCCCAATCTTCTAGCCCACTCTTCTGCAAGTTGTTCTGAATCTTCTTGAAAAACAAATTTATATTCATCATTTATTTTGTAGACTAAATATTTAACTATCATTTATTTTTTGAAGAAGAAATGATTTTTAAATCTTGCTAATGAAACCAACTTTAGGCTGGAATATTTCACCTTCTTTTTTCATCTGATCTATTATATTTTCTATTCTGCTTTCTTCCAAGCCCTTATCTTTACATGCATTAATTATATCTTCTACTGGAATAGTTTTAATTCCATTCCTGTTAAACTCATTTATAACTTCACGAACTATAATTATTTTCCCTCTTTGAGATGTTGTAATTCCTGTAGTAATTCTATCAATATCTATTTTTCCTGTTTCTGGATCAATACCAACTTTTTCCAAACATTTTTTTAAAATTCTAATAGCTCTTCTTGAATCATCTTTTGTTATTTTATTGCTAAGGCGAACTCTTGCAGATGCTTCACTTAATCTTATTAGGGCTTCTAATTGTCTTGCAGAAATTGGAATTGGTTTAACTTCATTTTTATCTCCACTACCTGAGTTTCTTAAACTTACATAAAAATTTCTAATTTCATCTTTTGCACCTTCTGTTAATTTTGGGAACACTCTTTTTTTTGCATAAGAAACATATTTTTTTATTAATTTTGAATCTATATCTGGTATAAATCCACCATCTTTATTTTCATGAACCTCAAGAATATGAGTTGCTATTTTGGTATCAATTTGTTCATCTGGAATATCTCTCATTGGAAAAATTAAATCAAATCTGTTAATTAATGCTGGAGGCAAGTTAATTTGTGCTGCTATTGGTTGGTAAGGATCAAATCTCCCTAATTTTGGATTAGCTGCTGCTAAAGCTGATGTTCTTGTCAATAATGTTGCCTGAATATTTGCTTTACTAAAACTTATTTGCTGCTGTTCAAGCCCTTCATGCAAAGCAGAAGTATCTTCTTCATCCATTTTGTCCAATTCATCAATGTAGATTGATCCATTATTAGCTAATGCTAAAGCACCAGCTTCCAACGCCCAACCTTTAAGAAATTCATCTTTTACTACACTAGCAGTATTATGAACAACTACACCATTAACTAAAAAATTATGTGATTCTTTAACTGTTAAATCATAAACATATTCATAATCTGGTTTTATTACTTTAATCTCTCTTATTTTATCCCAGAATATATTTGCTTCAGAAAGAGTTTTTAAATATGAAAACTCATTACAAGTTTCTGAAGTTATGCTTTCAATTTCATTAACTATTTTTTTTAAATAATTTTTACTATAATTATTTCTACGAATCTTTAGCGATTTTAGATTTAATTTTAGTTTTTTCCTAATTGTTTTTATCAAAGAACTTATATTTGGTACAATATCTGTATTTGTATCATATTTATTTATTTTCCTGATAATAAAATCAAGTTCTTTCTTTTTATCGGGTTGTCTGATTGGAATATTATCCCTAAATTTGATAAAATTATCTTTTCCATAAATAGTTAAAATATCTTTATCGTGTTTAGAAACTATTATTTTTGAGTTAGTGCGCTTACTTATTTTTCCCTTTGCTCTTTTCCCCCTTAAAGTGCTAAGTATTCCCCACCTAAGTAGAACAATTTGTAATTTTTTTAAAATAGTTTTACTTGTAGAAGATATCTCTAAAATTGAGCTTCCTTCTTTTTTGTCCCTATACACGCACGGGGCTACCCTCACAATCAAAATATCCAGCAACAAAATTAGCAACTAAATTATTTGGTAGATTTAGCAAAAGACTACCCATATCTATTTTATGTGATTTTGGTATACATAATTTATTTATTATTTCTGATATAATTATATTACTAAACCCTATTGATTCTGATCTTTGGGCAGATTTTTTACTTGATCGTCCAGCTTTAACATTAAACAAGTTTTTAACTATTTTCTTAAAATTATCCCTAATAACCTTATTACTATTAGAAAGTCTTATTTTAACAGAATCTTTTCTTTTATTTTCAGATAGATCTCCATCTCCGGCAATTAAGCCTGTTAAATACAAAAAATCTTCATTTAAATATTTTGGAATTTTAAATTTATAAGCTCTGTAAAGAGATAAGTTTGTTATATAATCAATAATCTTATCCTCTTTTAAATTAAATTTGTTTAAAAGTTTTCTTAAATCCTTAAGAGTTATATTTCCTCTTGCACCTTCTTTTATCCAATTGTGATATAAATTATTTTCATTAATTTTTAATTCTTTAGCTAATTCTCTCTTGTTAACTTTACTCAAAATTTCTTTTAAGAAAGGTTTTACACCGTAAATTACCGGATTTCTTGTTACTAATGATAAAGTAGGAATTGATAAATCTGATTTAACATTTAAATTATTTACAGTGGCTATATAATTATTTTTTATAAATTTATTTGATTCTAGCCAATCTATTTTTCCATTATTTATTGTTAGTAGTTTTGTGTTTTTTGTAAGTGTAATTTCTTTCCCACTTTGTAATTTTAAAGAAACCATTTCTTCCGGGGCTTTTATTTTCCAAAAACTTTCAACTTGCCCGCTTTTAACTTTAAAATTATTGTCTAAAGTATAAACTTTTTGATTAAAACCATCTTTTGTTTTCCAAATACCATCTGAATATTTTGAAGAATCTAATTTTAGTCTTTCTTCAACTTCATCTTTTATTTTAATTAAAGATCCAGGATTTTTTAATACTAAAGAATCTGGAGCTACACATAATCCTGCTGCTGAACTTGATTTACCAGAAACATACCTTGCTTTTGGAGCTACTTTGGACATAAAAAAAAGTAACGATGATTTGGATGATCCAGGATCCCCAACTAATAAGATATGTATATCTCCTCTGTTCCATGTTCCATCTTTTCTTTCTTTTCTTACTCCACCAAATAATTGAAGAGCAAGAGCTTCTTTTATATCAGAATGTCCATAAATTGAGGGGGCAATACTATTTACAAATTTTTCATATATTTTTGGATTTTTAGCTAATTCTATGATTTTTTCTTCATCTTCTTTGTTAACATCAAGTTCTTCAAAAGTTTCTTCTAAAGGCTCAATAAAATTAGCTTCCATCATAATATCATATTTTGTACTTGGAGATCCTGATTTCAATAGAACAGGAATTTCTTTTATAATTCCATTTACTCTTACTTTTGAACCAGGAGTTGTTTTCTTTTCCATAATTGGTTCAACTAAGTCTTCTTTCAAGAAAACATTTAATCTCTTTGGCTGTTCTCCACCCTCTAAAGAATCAGGACTTTCTTCAATTACAATTCTTTGTGCATCTACTAATTCTTTTGACAATAATCTAAATCTTCCTTTTTTTCCACATGTACACCTATATGGTTCTTTGAATTTTACATCGACTTGCAGAATTGAAATTGAATTACCACATGAAGGACATTCAAATTTTGCAGAAACAACTTGAGGACGTACATCAGAAGATTGTCTTACTATTCCTTCTGTCAATAAAAATTTTCCAAGGTCTTGAGACCTTATATCTTTTATTTTTACTTTTTGATTTAATGGTAGATTATGAAATCTAATTCTTACGAAATGAGAAATTTCAAAATTATCTAATGTTAATTCAAATGCTTTTATTGTTTCTTCTGGTTCATCTAATAATTGATCTGCTAATTCATGATCATATTTTAATAAGTTGGAGAAATCTATCAATAAAAAATTTCTTCCTTTTAATGTAATTTCATTTAATTGATTTTGATAATTTTGCTCTAGAAAATCACGAAATTTCTCTACTTGTTCAACAACATCATTCACCAACTTTCCCCCGAATCTTTTTAATAAAAAGCTTCATTTGGAAGCTTCATCAAAAAGACAGATAAGTCTATACAATGAACTTATTTATTAATGTATTGTCCGGAAGATTTTCGAAAGAATTATTTACCTTTTTTTACTATCTTGCTTAAATTTTTTACCAATAGATCTACTGCTTCCCTTAATTTTGATTCACTTCTTGTTCCTGTACACACTATTTTTCCATTGCTAAATAATAAAAACGTTGCTCTTGTTTCTGGCAGCTTATATACAAGACCAGGAAATTGCTCTGGCTCATATTCTGTATTTTCTAATTTTAAGGCTAATGAGTTAAGATTTAGATCCATATGGATTGAACCTGAAGCCACCATATTCTGGACTTTAATTTGTGGAAAAGTAGTAATTCTAATCTTTATTTTTTCAATATTTTTAATAATTGCGTGCACAGCTAATTTAACTTTAGCCATTGATTTTGCACCAGTACAAACAATTTTACCAGAACTAAATATTAAAGCTGAGGTTTTTGGCTCTTTTATTCTCATTACCAAACCAGGAAACTGCTCGGGATTATATTCTGTATTTGGCAATGCTTCTGCTAATTTTATTAAAGGAATGTCATGACCTAAAGAGGCTGAAGCAACTATATTCTGAATCTTTATTTCTTTTTTAGCCATATTTAATTCCTAATTTATTTATAAATAGATATTCTATTTATAAAGGTTATTATTTATAAAGGCTTTGATGATATGAGAATTCTTATATCTGTTTAAACCCCTTTTTTTACAATAGGCTTGCCTTTTGTATCCTCTATTGTATATCCTTTTTCTTGGATTAATTTTCTTAATTTATCTGATTCTGCAAAATTC